>Ga0207865_100056_pt1 | contig 135326 bp, 124 predicted proteins | sample HigsolmetaAR204D_FD_184836 | JGI IMG/M metagenome (GOLD analysis project Ga0207865, IMG submission 184836) | Ionic liquid and high solid enriched microbial communities from the Joint BioEnergy Institute, USA - AR20-4-D (SPAdes) (version 2) ... | reverse complement strand
ATGAACAGACATGGCTGGTGGTGAATGGAGACGGAGCAGCGTGGATTGAGGAATGTACCTCCTACTTCCACCATTGCGTGTTTACCCTGGACCGGTTTCATGTGGCCCGGGAGCTCAAACGGTATGTGGGACATTTGCCCAAGACATGGGAAAAAGTTCGAAGGGCACTCGCCTCGTTTGATCCCGATACATTGTTGGAAACACTGGCGGCTGTTCCGGAAACGAAAATTGCAGAAGAATGGCAGGAGGAATGGAGGAAGTACCGGGCGTTTTTAGAGCGTCACCGGGAACACCTGCGGGATTACCGGGAGACCTTGCGAAACGCAGGCATCGATACGAGCGGGATGAGGCCGATGGGAAGCGCGGAGGCGCAAATGCGGATTATGGCGAAACGGACAAAAGGCGGAGGGTATAGTTGGAGCGTTCGGGGCGTACAGGCGATGCTCAAAACGATCATGAAATCGAAGGAAGGGCGTCCCTTGACAAATCGGAGAGAGGACACGAGCCAAAACGTTTCGTCTGTAAAATCCACGATCCGCCAATGGTTACGGGAAGTGAAACGAGAGTCGAAAGGATATATTGACGGAACCATCCGCTTGTTGCTGGGACCCATGCAAAGCAGTCCGACGGGTCAGGCCATAAAAGGATTGTTAAGAGGAAATTAAAGGAAAACCATACATCGAAAATGAAGGGATGAAAAACGAAAGCGCTACCAAGCGAGAGAGGGCAAAAAAGTTTTAACTCATTTTAGGAAAGTGCCCACGATGACTTGACTCAGACCCCTCATTTTCCGATCTTTCAAAACGAACATCTATTCGATATAATGAAGATACGGTTGGCCATGCCGGCTCGCAGCGGGGGATGGCGGCTTCGGGGCCGCATCCATCCCGTACGGAGAAAAATACGTTGAAGGCACCGGGTGAAAAAGATGGAGAGGAAAAAGGATATCGGCACGTTCATCGAGTGGTTTCGCAATCATGAAGCGTTCAGGGAAAATATCGTCCATTGGGAAACGATTCCCGAACGGGAGGCCCAATACGCCCCCTTTCCCGAAGCGCTGCATCCGAAATTGAAGGAGATTTTGGAAAAACGGGGGATCAAACGGCTGTACACCCATCAGAAAACGGCCTTTGAATACGCCGCGGCGGGGACGGACGTGACGATCGTCACGCCCACGGCATCGGGGAAGTCCCTCTGCTATCACTTGCCCGTGCTGCAAAAAATTTTGTCGGACCCGAACGCGAGGGCCCTGTACATCTTTCCGACCAAGGCCTTAAGCAACGACCAAAAAAGCGAATTGAACGAGTGGCTGGATGAAGGGGAATTGCCCGTCCACTGCCATACATACGACGGCGACACGAGCCCGACCGTCCGGCAAAAGATCAGGAAGGCGGGCCATATTGTCATCACCAACCCGGACATGCTCCATACCGGGATCCTGCCCCATCATACGAAATGGATCTCCCTGTTCGAAAATTTGCAATATGTGGTCATTGATGAGCTCCATATTTACCGCGGGGTATTCGGCAGCCACACCGCCAACGTGATCCGGAGGCTCCGGCGTCTCTGTAGATTTTACGGTTCGGATCCGACCTTTATCTGCACCTCCGCCACCATCGCCAATCCGAAGGAACTGGCGGAAAAATTGACCGAAAAGCCGATGAAGCTGATCGAGGAAAACGGCGCGCCGGCAAGCCGGAAACACTTTGTCTTTTACAATCCCCCGGTCGTCAACAAGATGATGAACATCCGGAAGAGCCTGATCGCGGAAAGCACCCGCATCGCCGGGGAGCTGCTGAAAAACGGGATCCAGACGGTCATTTTCGCAAGAAGCCGGGTAATGGTGGAGCTCATTTTGACCCGCTTGCGGAAGATGATGGGCGACGGGGCCATGGGTCAAAGGATCAGCGGCTACCGGGGAGGCTACCTGCCTTCCGAACGGCGACGGATTGAAAAGGGATTGCGGAGCGGCGACATCATCGGGGTGGTGAGCACGAACGCCCTCGAGCTCGGCGTCGATATCGGCCAATTGAAGGCGAGCGTGTTGACCGGATTTCCCGGCACGATTGCCAGCGCCTGGCAGCAGGCGGGACGGGCCGGACGGAGGGACGGGGAGGCCTTCATCCTCTTCGTTGCCGGTTCCTCTCCCTTGGACCAATACATCGTCCGGCATCCCGAATACTTTTTCGGGAAATCTCCGGAAACCGCCCGGATCAATCCGGACAACCTGATTATTTTGGCCGATCATATCAAATGCGCCGCCTATGAGCTACCCTTCCGGAAAGGGGAGGCTTTCGGCGGGGCGGAAGTGGAAGATCTTCTCGATTATTTGGCGGAAAAGAAAGTCCTCTATCCGAACGGGGACAAGTTTTACTGGATGGGGGATTCCTTTCCGGCCCACAACATCAGCCTCCGTTCCGCTACCCAGGAAAACGTGGTCATCATCGAACGGATGGAAGGCAATCGGACGAGGGTGATCGGGGAGATGGACACCTTCAGCGCCTTGACCCTCCTCCATGAAGAGGCCATCTATTTTCATCAGGGCAGCCAGTATCAGGTGGAGGAGCTGGACTGGCCGGAAAAAAAGGCTTATGTCCGGGAGGTGCAGGTCAATTACTACACGGACGCCCATCTGGCGGTTCAGTTGAAGGTGCTGGAATCGGACCGGGAAAGGAAAATCCCGAACGCCTCCGTCTTCTTCGGCGACGTGAGCGTCCAGGCGATGGCGACGGTCTTCAAAAAGATCAAACTGGAAACGGGGGAAAATATCGGTTCGGGCCCGATCCATCTGCCCGAGCAGATCCTGCATACCCAATCGGCCTGGTTTTCCCTGGATGAACCGCTCACCAGCCGGTTTGAGAACGAGCATATGGAAGAGGCGCTGGAGGGGATCAGCCATGCCCTCCGCCACATCGTCTCCGTGTTCATCATGTGCGATCCGCAGGACGTCCACGTCGTCCCCCAGGTCAAATCGACCTTCAACGGCAAACCGACCGTATTTTTCTATGACCACTATCCGGGAGGCGTCGGTTTGAGCGAACAAATCTACGACCAACTGGAAGAAATCATCGAGGCGGCCAAATCCCTCGTGGAAGGCTGCCCCTGTGAAAACGGCTGTCCTTCTTGCATCGGCGCCGGGTTTCAAAGCCCGAAAGGGAAGAGGGATTGCCTGCGGCTCTTCTCCGGTTTGCTCGGCGCCGGAAGCGGGACGGGGAAAGAAGGGACGGAACGTTGAGCTTGAAAAGGAAACTTTCCCTTTACGAATCCTATGTTGTCCGGGAAGAACATCCGCCGGATGCGGCGGAGGATGTTTCCGCCGGACAGGAAGGGAAAAACCGATCCGGTTCCGCCGCTCTCCCGGCGGAAGCCGCACCCGCCGGACCGAAACGGCGGGAGATCCCCTATATGCGGGAATGGGAGGCGGCGGGCGTCCGCCCCTACTTTTCCGGGGACGGCTATTGCCTGATTCGGGAGACCTCCTTTCCCCTGGATCGGCAAAGGGGCCGATACCGTTTCAGCGATTTTTTTGCCGCCATGGCGGTCTGGCAGGAGGTTTCCTTCGACCATCCCTTATCCGGCAAAGGATACCGGCCGGAGCAGCTCTTCTTTTTTGACATCGAGACAACCGGGCTGACGACGGGAGCCGGCAACACGATTTTTTTGCTCGGTTACGCCTTTTTTTCCGGGGACCGGCTCATCCTGCGCCAGCATTTTCTGCCCGAGCCGGGGCAGGAGATTCCCCTTTACGAAAGTTTTTTGAAAAGCGTCGATTACCGCCTGCTCGTCACGTATAACGGGAAGGCCTTCGACTGGCCGCAGGTGAAAACCCAGCACGCCCTGATCCGGGAGCACCTGCCCAAACTGCCCAAGTTCGGCCATTTCGACCTGTATCACGGTTCGAGAAGATTGTGGAAGCATCGGCTCGATTCCGTCCGGCTGACGGACGTGGAACGGGACGTCCTCGGGATCGAAAGGGAGGAGGACGTTCCGGGTCATCTGGCGCCGATGATTTATTACGATTTTTTGGAGACGAAACGGCCGGAGGGCATCCTGAAAATCATGGAACACAACGAAAAGGATATTTTGACCCTCGTTCCTTTATACACCCACCTCAGCTTCCAGCTGCTGGATCTCGATCCCCGGCAGACGGACGCGGAAAAATTGGCGGCGGGGCGCTGGTACGCCTCCTTGAAGGAAAGCGAGCGGGCCGTCCGGCTCCTGGAAGAGGCCGCCTTCGACGCAAAGGACGAAACCGATTTGTACGAACTGTCCCTCCAATACAAAAGGTTGGGGGAATACGGGAAGGCGATGGAAATCTGGGAATATTTGGCGGATGAGGGGGGCGGGAAACACAAAGTGCTGGCCGCCATTGAAGCCGCCAAATATTTGGAACATCAGAAAAAGGATGCGAAAGCCGCCCTGGCCCTCTGCCGCCGCATCGCTTCCGAGCTCGCCGGCGGCGGTCTGGATTCGGAGAAGTTCCGGGAAGATTTGGCCCGCCGCATTCTCCGTCTGGAAAAAAAGGCGGCGAAACAGGTACCGTAAGTTCCGATGGGAATGGCTGAAGGCGGATGTTTCGGGCGGAAACGGGCGGGATTTTCCGGGAGGGGGGTTCCGCCGCCGTTTTTGTTGCGGCTAGGATTTGCCGGACAGCTTCGTCGTTTGGAAAGCGGGGGCTTTTGCCGCCGTTTTTTTGCGGGGCAAAAGTTTTCGGCTGAAAGGCGGCGGAAAAACGGCGGAAACGGAATGGGAGGACGGATCGGCCCCGGATGCGAAGGGGAATGACCGGGCCGTCCGGCTCCGGCAGGGTGCGGCCCGCCGTACCGGGCGACCGGTCTTTAGCGGACGCACCGTTTGAAAAAGGCCGGAAACCGGGCGGCTGCGGGAAGGGCTCGCGCCGGCAAAAGGCGGGGAAAATAGGTCAATTCCTTAGTACAGGTTTCCGCCGCTCTTCATAGTGTATTAGTGTATAAACTCTTTCAGGAAAGGAGTTTGCGCGATGTCCCAATTTCCGCCCAATGTTTTGCGGCCGATCGTCTATCCGACGCAGCATTTTGTCAATACAAACCGATTCACCCATGTCGTCCCCCATATTCATCCCTCCCACACGACGACGGTGAACCGGCATTTTTTCAAACACGAACACCATTGCCCGCATACCCACTCCGTCGTCAACGAGGTTTGCCATCAGCACATCGATTGCTGCCATCGTCCGCCGATGTACCCGTTCTGACCGGAGAAAGGAATAGTGCCGGCGACAAAGACGGGTGCTATTTTTTTCCTTTGCGTGCTTTGGAATCGCCGGTTCCCGGTCCCTGATACGAATTGACAAAATCACCGTTTTTTGAAAAAATGTTAGTAATGAGTGTAGACATGACGGGGTGAAAACTGTGATTGCGAGCAAACTGCATCTTTCTGCCCAGGAAATATTGGAGAAGGAATTTAAAACGAGCATGCGCGGATACAATCAAAAGGAAGTCGACGAATTTTTAGATATTATTATTAAAGATTATGAAATCTTCCAGAAAGAATACGAGGAATTGTTAAAAGAGAATCAAAGGCTGAAAAAACAGTTGGAAGAAGCGAGGCGGCAATCGTATCCGTCTCCCGGGGTCACCAATTTTGACATTTTGAAGCGGCTGAGCAATTTGGAAAAGCATGTGTTCGGCGACAAGCTCAACGAATGAGTTCGGCAGGGATCAAAGGTTTCAGAACTTCGATACATACGCCGCGTTGCCTGTCAAGGATCATCCCTCCGCTTTTTAAATCCATCGCGGTCTTTTCCATGCCGGGGCCGGGTTCTCGGGAATTTTCCCACCATGGCCCCGTTTTTTTTTGCCCGGAATCATCCCCCCTGGCGTCGGCGAATCCACCGGGATGGTCATGACTTTTCCCGTGGGGGTCTTCCATTTTTCCGTTCCTTTTCCCCCTATTTTTTGTAAATCGGATCCTATTTTCATTTTTTCACTCTTTTTATCTTTTTTTCCTTTAATATGGAAATTTTTCTTTTTTTGCCGATACATCATCAATGAACAATCTTCCCGTGGGGCCTTTCGCCCGCCGTTTCCGGTGACCGGTCTGCCGCCCGGATGAGGAAGGCCCTTTTATGCCTGAAACCGCCGAAAGGCCATTGATTCTGCCAGACATTTAGAGGGGGATCGGAATGCGCAAGTTCAAGGCTGTTCAGTTTCTCGCTGTTTCCTTGCTCTTGATCCAGCTGTTCATTCCGTACGCGCAGGCGGCGGAAGTCCAACCGGATCCGGAAATGTTCGAAGGTTTTGCCGGGAAACAGCCGGTATATGTATACGCAAGTCCGGCGAAAAATGCGAAAATCATCAAAACCTATGCTTACGGCGATAAAATCGCCTACCGGAATTTTTCGGCCGATTGGCATGCGACGGATGTCACGGTGAACGGCAAAGTGCAGACCGGCTATATTGCGGCTGGGGATGTGGGGCAGACGGTGCCGGGCGCCAGAGGCATTGCCTTGAAAGAGAAGACGAATATTTACAGCCAGCCGGCGAAAAATGCCAAAATATTGAAAGCCTACCCGGCCGGGACGATCCTGAACTACCGGGCACACGATGCCGATTGGTTCCGGGCGACGGTCTACGCCGGAGGAAAATGGCTCACCGGATATATTTACCGTCCCGATGTGGAAACGATTGTCACCCATCCGTCCGCCGGCAGCGGCTTCGCTGCAAAAATACCGACGAACGTGTATGCGTCGCCTTCGGCAAAAGCAAAGGTCATAAAAACCTATAAGCAAGGATCTCCGCTCCAATACCATACCTTTACTTCCCGATGGCATGAAGTCACGGTTGTGGTCAGCGGGAAGAAAATGACGGGCTATGTAAGCAAAGGGGATGTCGGGGATCGGAATACCCAGCTGAGCGGCTACGCCGTAAACAACGAAGCGGCCGTTTACAGCCAGCCTTCCGTCAAATCGCAGAAGTTGAAAACCTATAAAAAAGGAACCCTATTAAAATACAAAGTTTATAACGCCAGCTGGTTTCAAGCCGTCGTCTATGTAAATGGCGAGGCGAAAACGGGCTATATCCAGGCGAGTGACGTCGGAGCGGCGCCGACGCTGAAAGGTTTGTCCCTGAAGAACCCCACGAGGGTATACAGCAAAATGTCCAGGAGTTCCAAAGTTTTAAAGGCATACGCTAAAGGGCTTGTTTTAACCTACAAACCGGTAAACAATGAATGGCACCAGGCGACGGTAACCGTCAACGGGAAGAAATATACCGGATACATCGCGGCGGGAGATGTGAAGACGATCATTCCGACGGGCGACACGAAGATCGTCAATCCCTACCAGGTCTATTCCTATAACGAAATGGTGCGGGACATCGAAAAATTGTATCTCGCGTATCCGGAACTCATTTCGTATAAAGTCATCGGAAAATCGGAGTACGGCCGGCCCATCTACGCCGTGGCCTTGGGCAAAGGGAAGGCTGCCGCCCTGATCCACGGTTCCCACCACGCGCGGGAATGGCTGACGACCAATTTGAACATGTATATGATCGAGCAATACGCGAAGGCCTATTATAAAAAGCAAAAAATCGGCGGCTTCAATGTGTACGACATTTTGAACGCCGCGACCATCTGGTTCATTCCGATGGTCAATCCGGACGGGGTGACCCTCCAACAGGAAGGTTTAAAGGCCTTCCCGAAAAGTTTGCATAAAAGCCTGATCAAAATGAATAAAGGGAGCAAAAATTTCAAACGTTGGAAGGCGAATGCGAAGGGGGTCGACCTGAACCGGCAATACAATGCGGGATGGAAGACCATCAAGGGCAGCCCGAGCGGCCCGATGTACAAAAACTTTAAAGGGTATAAGCCGGAAAGTGCCGCGGAAGTCAAGGCCGTCTTGAAACTCGTTCGGGAAGTGGATCCGGAAATGGCCGTCGCCTATCATTCGAGCGGCAAGATCATCTATTGGAACTACCTGCAGACCGGCGCCCGGTACAAGCGGGACCATGAATATGCGAAAAAGCTGCGGAGCTTGACGGGATACCGGCTCGTTTACCCGAAAGGCGTGCCGTCCGGCGGAGGATTTACCGATTGGTTCATCCAGGCGAAGAAGCGGCCGGGTTTTACCATCGAAATCTGCAAATACGTCTATGAAACGAACCCGCCCGTTTCGGAGTTCAAGCATGTTTGGAAAGAAAACCAGGCCGTCGGTCTGTATGTGGCCCTAGAAAGCGCGAAACTTGCAAAAAAATGAAGGTTTGCCGATGCGCGGCTGGTGTCCCGGCGGCTGTCCCTATAAATCCCAAGAGAGGCGGGGACCGGGCCTTCTTTCTGTGGCAGGCATGAGGAATCATGCCGGGAAGTTTGCCGCCGGCGTTAACGCGCCCATCCGGCAAGCGCCGCGGGATGAGGATGTCCCGGTGAAAAAGGACCCTTTCCCGCCGGGAAACAGGCGCCCGGGTCCCCTCGGGAAGGGGACGATCGGCCGGGGATGGGGGATTGCCGGGAAAAACAGGCATGCGGGCCGTTCTTTTTGAACAATCTGCCGCCCGGTTTGGCAATCATTTCTATTGTCACGGCCGGAATTTTTCGTTATAATATTAAAACGCAAAAATCCGTCCATAGCGTTCGGGTAATCGCTGCAACGCGGCCCTTCGGCCCGTTGTAGAGGAAAGTCCATGCTCGCACGGTGCTGAGATGCCCGTAGTGTTCGTGCCTAGCGAAACCATAAGCTAGGGCAGCCTGGTCTTGCGACTGGGCTGACGGCTGGGGAACAGCCTAAGTCCGTTAAGGATATGGCTTAGTACCCTATAAAAGTGCCACAGTGACGCAGCTCTAAGGGAAACCTTAGAGGTGGAACGCGGTAAACCCCACGAGCGAGAAACCCAAATTATGGTAGGGGCGCTTTCTCCGAGGAAATGAACGAGGAGAAAGGCGGGGATTTCCCCGCAGATAGATGATTACCGCCGGCCTTCCGTCCAAGACGGCGGCCGGTACAGAACATGGCTTATAGAACGTTATGGACGGATCAATAATTGGAAGAAGGTCCCGTTGCATGGGGCCTTTTTTCATGCCCGGATGATGCGGACGAATGAAGGAAATTCCGGCAGCGAAGCGATGGAGCCCATCCCGGCGGATGGAGCGGTACGGGAGCGGGGGAAAAGGCGGTGGGCACCGCAAGTTTGCGGGCCGTGCTTTTCTTCGGTAAAAATGGGTTCATCGCCGCTTCGGCAAAGGAAGGGGAGAAATGGGGTCCGGTTTTAACGCGGGGCCGGGCGGCACCACGGCCGTTCCGGGAGGCGGGCCGGAGGACGGCCGTGCCGCAAAGGATTCTCCCCGGACCGCCGCCATTTGTCCGGTTCGTTGCGGCGAATCATTTTTTCCCCTCCGAATAGAATAGTAAAAAACAAGGAGGGGAACACGGAATGGACTGCAGCGGTTTGGATTTCATGAAGATATCGAAGGCGCTTTCCGCCCTGCACAAAGAGATGGAAAAGGAGGAAAACAACGAAAAGGCATTGGCCAAATTGGAAGAGGCGGAAAAAGAACTGCAAAAGGCCCTCTATTTTTCATTGGATGCCAACGCCCCTTTCCGAAATTCCGTCCTTTGAAAATTTTTCCGCAAATCATTCTTTTTGCCGGCCGCTTTGTGCTACAATAAATGTCAAACGGTTTGATACTGGAACAAGGGGGAGTATGGATTGACCGTAACATCCATCCAACAAACAGAAAAAGCGTTTTTCGAGGAAATCAAAAAGATTCTTGCCTATCAGGAGGCATTGAACCTCATTTATTGGGATTTGCGGACGAAGGCTCCCGCCAAAGCGGTGGAAGGCCGTTCGCAGGTCATCGGGACGTTGACCGGTGAAGTTTATCAATTGATGACCTCGGAAAAAATGCGGGAATACGTCGGGGAGTTATTGGACAGCGGGGTTCGGGACCGGCTGTCGGAAATTACGGTAAAGTCGGCGGAGCATCTGAAGAAGGAAATCGACCGGATGATCAAAATTCCTTCCGACGAATACCGGCAATTTGTCGAGCTTCAGGCCAAATCGGAGTCGGTGTGGGAAGAGGCGAAGGAGAAGCGGGACTTTCAGCTTTTCAAGCCCTACCTTGAACAGCTGGTGGAAATGACGAAAAAATTCATCGGTTATTGGGGCTATGAAGGGCATCCCTATAACACCTTGCTGGATCAGTATGAACCGGGAATGACCGTCGAACAGCTCGACACCGTTTTCCGTCAATTGCGGGACGGCATCGTCCGCCTGCTGGAAAAAATCGAAGGATCGAACGTCCGTTGGAATTCCGAATTTTTACATACCCGTTTTCCCAAGGAAAAACAGGAAGCTTTTTCATTGGAAATCCTCCGCCAGCTCGGTTACGATTTTGCGGCCGGCCGGCTGGATGAAACCGTCCATCCCTTCGCCATCGGCCTGAACGGCGGGGACGTGCGGATCACCACCAAATACAACGAACAGGATTTTCGCGTCGCCATTTTCGGAACGATTCACGAAGCGGGGCATGCCATCTACGAACAGAACTTTTCCGAACGGCTGAAGGGAACGCCCCTTTTCGGCGGGGCATCCATGGGCATCCATGAGTCCCAATCCCTGTTCCATGAAAATTTCATCGGCAGGAACTTGCATTTTTGGGAACATAATTACGGGCTTTTGCAGCAATATGCCGGCGGGGCCTTCGATTCCGTCTCCCTGGACGATTTTTACCGGGCGATCAACGAGGTGAAACCGTCCCTGATCCGCATCGAAGCGGATGAGCTCACCTATCCATTGCACATCATCATCCGCTATGAACTGGAAAAGGCCCTGTTCACCGGGGAGTTGGCGGTGGACGACTTGCCGGCGGTTTGGAACGACAAATACGAACAATATCTGGGCGTAAGGCCGGAGCATGACGGCCATGGGGTGCTGCAGGACGTTCACTGGTCTTCCGCATCCTTCGGTTATTTCCCGTCTTACGCATTGGGCTATATGTATGCCGCCCAATTGAAAGCGGCGATGCTGAAGAGCATCCCGGATTTCGACCGGCTGCTTGCCAAAGGGGAAATCGCCCCCATCCGGAAATGGCTGACCGAGCATGTCCATCAGTACGGGCGTTTGAAAAAACCGTTGGAGATCTTGCGGGATGCCGCCGGGGAAGGGCTGAACGCCAGCCATCTGTTGAACTATTTGCGGGAGAAATATGCTTATATTTATCAATTTTAGAAGGTACTGAACGAACGGACGGCCTCCGTCCGAATGCCGGGATGGCTCCTCGAGTCATCCCTTTTTGCGGGTGATCGGCATGAAAAAATACCGTCCCCATTTCCTCATCGTGGCGGCCGCTTCCCTGTGGGGGCTCATTTCCGTCTTCGTAAAAAATTTAACGGCCATCGGCTTTTCCGCCATGGAGATCGTGGCGGTGCGGGCCGCCTTTGCCTTTTTGCTCCTCGGCTTCTTCGGCATGTTCCGCCGGCGGGGGGAGCTCCGGCTGGACATCCGTCATTTTCCCTATTTTGTCGGGACGGGGATCTTCAGCATCGTCTTTTTTAATTGGTGCTATTTTACCGCCATCAACGAATTGTCCGTATCGCTGGCGGTCATCCTGCTGTATACGGCCCCCGCTTTTGTCGCCCTTTTGTCCGTCCTCTTCTTGAAGGAGCCCTTCTCCCGGCGAAAGGGATGGGGCGTGGCAGGGACGATGGTCGGCTGCCTTCTTTTGTCCGGCGTCATGGATGACCGGCTTTCGGGAAGCAGCCTGTTCGGATTTGCCGTCGGCCTCGGTTCCGGGTTGGGGTACGCGCTGTATACGATCTTCGGAAAATTTTGCATCAGACATTATTCATCCTTTGCCACCACCCTCTATACCTTTTTAGCCGCTTCCCTGTTTTTGGTTCCGTACACCCGGCTCTGGGAAAAGCTTCCGCTGCTCGCCGACGGAAAGGCCCTCCTTTTTTCCCTCGGCCTCGCCTTTGTTCCGACGGTGCTGGCCTATCTGCTGTATACGGAAGGCCTGCGGGGGGTGGACGGCAGCGTGGCCGCCGTTTTGGCGACGGTGGAACCGGTGGTGGCCTTCCTCATCGGGATGACCCTATACGGCGAACGCTTTGCCCCCGTCCAATGGATCGGCGGGATCGTCGTCCTTCTCTCCGTCCTCCTCGTTCAGAAGGAAGATAAGGGGAACATCGGACAGGCGGGGTAGGACCACAGGTTTCTTGCGCCGCGGACGGCGGTTTTCAGCGGAAGAAAAAACGGGGGATAGGTGCCCCGATTCTTTAGAAGAGGGGGGCCTTCGGGAAGGAAAAAATCGGGTGCAAACTTGCACAAACAAACCGGGGGTTGCCCTCGACAAGCCGTTTACCGGCCTGCGGGGAGAACCCCCATAAAAACAGCCTCACCATTACGGTGAGGCTGTTCCCGTTACCAAAGCTTGAAGCCCTTTGCCCCGGGAGGCGCGTTTTGGATCATGTCGATAAACGGGATCGTGTAGGCGAACAGGATCAATGCGGCAGTGATCCCCACCCACAATTTCCAGTTTTCAAAAACAGGGGACGGCTGCGCCGCATGTTCGCTCGCTTCGCTCACCGGGAATTCTTCTTCCCCCTTCGGAGCGAAGAAGGCCAGATTGATGAAGATGATCAGGCACAGGATGATCGACAGGAAGAGGATGGCTCCTCCCACCGCCTGGGCGATTTGATAGGGGATCCATTCCAGGGCCTGGGGCGCGTCACCGTAAGTGGAAAATGCCGAACGGCGCGGGCCGCCGAGGAGGCCTTCCGCATGCATGGCGCCGGACATGAAGGTCATGCCGACCGCCCATGTCACCCCTTGGATGATCGCCAGGCGGTTCATTTTTTTCGTCAAAACCCTGCCCGTCAAGTGGGGAACGAGCCAATAGGCAACCCCGAAGTAGGTTAAAATTACCGTCGTGGCGATCGTCAAATGGAAGTGGCCCGTCACCCAGATCGTGTTGTGAACCACCGCGTTCAATTGGTGGGAAGCGTTGATTAATCCGCCGATGCCCCCCGGAATGAAGGCGAGCATCCCGATGAACGGGACGGTAAAGCGGGCGTCGTTCCAAGGCAGCTTCTTCACCCAGCCGAACAGGCCTTTCGCCCCTTGGGAACGGCCGTATAATTCAAAGGTCGCAAACATGGCGAACGCCGTCATCAAAGACGGGATGGCAACCATGAAGGTTAAAATGACCTGAATGAATTTCCATGCCGGATCAATCCCCGGTTCCACCAATTGGTGGTGGAATCCGACCGGGATGGAGAAGATCAGGAACAGGATGAAGGCCAGACGGGCCATCGTGTCCGAAAACATCTTTCCGCCGATCACCTTCGGGATGATCACATACCAGCACATATAGGCGGGCAAGAGCCAGAAATAGACGAGCGGGTGGCCGAAATACCAGAACAAGGTCCGGCTGACGGCGACGTTGACCCGATCCACAAGGCCCATGGACCAGGGCAGCAATTGGAACAGGACGGTGGCAGCCACGCCCAGGGTGGCGATGAACCACAGCACCGCGTTTACGACGGACATGAAGGTGAGGAGCGGGCCCGGTTTCCCCGGATTCGCCTTCCGCCATTTTACGTAAGCGGCGACCATGCCCGCGCAGCTGATCCAGCTGCCGACGACGACCAGCGTCAGTCCCAAATAGAAAAGAAAATGGGCTTGCAGCGGCGCGTAAAAGGTATACAGGACCGATGCCTCGTTCAAAAGGATCATGGTTGCCGCAAGAACGGTGCCGATCAGCATCGTCCAAAAGCCGGCCCATCCCGTTTTCCGGATCCCGTTCGACAGGGTGCCGGCCGTCCGGCTGATGGCGGCGAATTGGAATCCGATGATAAAGAATGTGGTCAACACGAGGGCGAGAATGACGCCGTGGACGGTCAAAATTTGATAATAACTGATTCCCGCGGGAAGCTGCACCTTCCCCGAACGGACGAGCACCTGAAGCAGGCCGCACAATCCGCCGATGGCCAGGGAAACGAAGGCGACGTATAAATGGGCCATCACCATTTTGGCGTCTTTCCGGTCGATTTTTGTCAGCGCTTTACTCATTGATTTTCCACCACCTTAATCTTGGAATACATCATGTGGTGCCCGGCTCCGCAATATTCGTTGCAAAGCACCAAATATTCCCCGGGTTTATCGAAGGTCGCGACTTTTTCGCTGATATATCCGGGTTCGACCATCATGTTCACATTGGTCCCCGCAACTTCGAAGCCGTGAATGACGTCCTTCGTCGTCACGATGAATTTGACCTTGGCACCCTTCGGAATCTCCACTTCGTTCGGCGTGTAGCTGAACGCTTGGGCGACATAGACGAGTTCATAATCCCAGTCTTTTCCTTCCACTTTCTTCAAACCCGGTTCGTTGAAGGGTGCCGTCTGATCCACCTTATCGGGGTCGATGGTCGCCAAGCAGCTGGGCGGCTGATTTCCCAGATAGAAGGCGCTGACGCCGATGACGGATAAAAAGAAAATTAATGCACCGATACCAAAAACGAGCCATATTTTTTCATACTTATGCATAATGCCCTTTTACCCCCTTCATTTACGGACGGTTTAAAAACAACTGGAATACGCCCAACCAGGCGGCGATGATCAATACGCCCATCGTCATGACGGCAACGAGCGTCCCTTTCAGGTTTCCGGATTCTTCGGCGTCCTTCCATTTCTTCTTTTCCGTATCATTTTGCAATGCGGCCTTTGCCATTATCCACCCTCCTTTATTCAATGCGAACCTTAACCGATTATACCGGTTACTATCATCATAATAGGGCAAATAGTCTTAAACTGTGATAAAAGTCACATATACGGTGGCTGAATGTGAAATCTTCGTGAAAAAAACGAAATTTTTTGTTTCTTCCCCCAAACGGGTCCCGGCCGGGATAAAATTTTCAGGGAATGAAACGCTTTCATTTCATTTCAACGGTTGATTTCCTTTCTGCCAATGATATAATGGAACCAATAAAATTGTTGTACTCACTCATATAATTGCAAGGATATGGCTTGCAAGTCTCTACCAGGTTACCGTAAATAACCTGACTATGGGTGAGCGATGACTCCTATTGTCTTTTTTGGATCATGACCGTTTTGCCAAAAGTCATTGCTCATCTCATAGATCGAGGTGGGTACAATGATTTTTGGCTTTTCTTTTTTTCCGGAATCATTCAGGGAGGTGGAAGGATGGAGAAGCTGATTGAAAAGATCAGGAAGGAAGGAACCGTCCTGGGAGAGGACATTTTGAAGGTAGACCGGTTTTTGAACCATCAGATCGATCCGTTGTTCATGGACGAGATCGGACGGGAATTTGCCCGCCGTTTCCGGGATGACCGGGTGACGAAAGTCCTGACGGCGGAATCGTCGGGAATCGCGCCGGCCGTGATGACCGGCTTGCATCTCGGGGTGCCTGTCGTTTTCGCCAGGAAAAAGAAGTCGGTCACAATGACGGATGCGCTTTATTCGGAAAAGGTATTTTCCTTTACGAAAAAAAGCGAGTACGAACTTTCGGTGTCAAAGAAATTTTTGAGCGCCGATGACCGGGTTCTCATCATCGACGATTTTTTGGCCAACGGCCAGGCGGCAGGCGCCCTCGTGAAGATCACGGAAAAATCGGGGGCATCCTTGGCCGGGATCGGGATCGTCATTGAAAAAAGCTTCCAGGAAGGCGGAAGCCTCCTGCGGAAACAGGGGATCCGGGTCGAATCGTTGGCGAAAATCGAGTCGCTGGCGGGCGGCGTCATTCATTTTGCCGATACAAAAAGGGAGGTTTACGCGCGATGAAATTGTCAGGGGGAAAAATCGCTTCGTTGGGCATCCAGCATGTGTTGGCCATGTATGCGGGGGCTGTCATCGTTCCTTTGATTGTCGGGAGCTCCCTCGGATTGACGGCCGAGCAATTGACTTATCTCGTATCCGTGGATATTTTCATGTGCGGTGTCGCGACCATCTTGCAAGTTTGGAAGAACCGCTTTTTCGGGATCGGCTTGCCGGTCGTGTTAGGCTGCACCTTTACCGCGGTCGCGCCGATGATCGAAATCGGAAATCAATACGGGATCCCGTCCATATACGGAGCCATTCTCGTTTCGGGGGCGGTCGTCCTCCTCATCGCCAAGCACTTCAGCAAACTGATCAAATTTTTCCCGCCCGTCGTCACCGGATCGGTCGTGACGATCATCGGGGTGACCTTGATTCCGGTGGCCGTGGGGAATATGGCCGGCGGCGAAGGGAGCCCGGATTACGGCTCTCCGGAAAATATTTTGTTGTCCTTCGGGACTTTGCTCCTGATCTTGGCCATCTTCCGCTTTTTTAAAGGTTTTGTCCGGTCCATCGCCATCCTCCTCGGGCTGATCGCCGGAACCGCGGCGGCTTCCTTTTTCGGCAAGGTCGACTTTTCCGCCGTCCGGGAGGCGGATGTTTTTCAAGTGGCGCAACCCTTTTATTTCGGTCTTCCCGAGTTCCATTTGGCGCCCATCTTAATGATGACGATCGTCGCCGTCGTCAGTTTGGTCGAATCCACCGGCGTCTATTTTGCCCTCGGGGACATATGCGATAAGCGGTTGGACGACCGGGATTTGACCAGGGGCTACCGTTCGGAAGGCATCGCCATCCTTTTGGGCGGCATCGTCAATTCTTTTCCGTATACCACCTTTTCCCAAAACGTGGGGCTTATCCAGCTGTCGGGCGTCAAGAGCCGGAACGTCATCTATACCGCCGGCGCCTTTTTGATCGCCTTGGGCTCGGTGCCGAAGCTCGGGGCTTTGACGACGATCATCCCGGCATCGGTATTGGGCGGGGCGATGATGGCCATGTTCGGGATGGTGATCGCCTACGGCATTAAAATGTTGAGCACGGTGGATTTTTCGAAACAGGAAAATTTATTGGTCATGGCCTGTTCCATCGGCATGGGCCTGGGCGTCACCGTTGCCCCGGATCTGTTCGAACGGCTGCCCGGGGCCTTGCAAATCATCACTTCCAACGGGATTGTCATCGGCAGCCTGACGGCCATCCTTTTGAACCTGATCTTTAATTTGACCCGGGGAAAAGGGATGGAAGCCCAGCTGGCCGCGGAAAACGTCCCCGCGAAATGACGGGGATTCCCTGAAGGGGCGCCGGAAGCCGTCCTTCTCCGGACGTCGGTTCGGGGAGGGGTCCGGCTGCAAAGACGCGGCCCGTCGGGAAGGGCCCCGTTCTTTCGTCTGTTTCCTTTCGGGAAAATCGGACCTGGCCAAGCCCGGGCGCGGGAAAGGACGGCAGGCCGGGAAGGCTGTTCGTCTTTTCGTCCCTTTGAATCCCACCCGTCTGCGGCGGACGTTGTCGGGAAAGCCCAAGGAAAGTATTTCTTCTCCCTTTGAATCCCACCCGTCTGCGGCGGACCCCGGGACCGCGGAATCGGAAGGAAAATCGGGACGGCGGCCGGGTCCGAATCTTCCGATCGCCCGGTCATCCCCGCCGGGCCGGGGATCGGGCGGCCGTCCCGGCCGGTCAAAGGGGAGCCGCTTCGCGATTCGTGGCCCGGACGTTCGGTCACGAAATGCGGATATGGAAATGCGGACATAAAAAAAGCCGGCTCAGCCGGCCGGTTTTATCTATTGGAATTTGTCTTCGGTTGCGTTTATAATTTTACCACGTTCGCTGCTTGAGGTCCGCGGTTTCCTTCCACGATCTCAAAGGAAACTTCTTGACCTTCTTCCAGCGTCTTGTACCCTTCGCCTTGGATGGCGGTGAAGTGTACGAAGACGTCGCCCCCACCTTCCACTTCGATAAATCCGTAACCTTTCTCATTGTTAAACCATTTTACTCTACCGGTTTGCATTTTTTTTCCTCCTAAATATCGAGCACTTGCACGTGCAACAGAATTTCAATCAAAAACTAAAATATCTTCCCATTCGAAGTGGAGGATACCGGAATATCTTCTACTTCAAAGCGGAGGATATTCAGTTTTGATTAACTCAACTATACATGAACCGATCGGCAAAGTCAAGGAAGTTGGAGGAAATAATTTTAAAATTCTTTTGCCGCGCCATTTTTTGCATTATCTCCTTGTTCCCGCTCCTTTTCTATAGTACACTTTAGATAATAACGGGCCCATGTCCGAAAAACGGGCCGATGTTCGTCTTGGAGGAAAGAGATATGACGACACCGAGCATGGAAGATTATATCGAACAAATTTATTTGCTGATCGAAACGAAAGGCTATGCCCGGGTTTCCGATATCGCCGACGCGCTGTCCGTCCATCCTTCATCGGTCACGAAAATGGTTCAGAAACTCGATAAAAACGAATATTTGGTATATGAAAAATACCGGGGTTTCGTTCTCACCCCGAAAGGGAAAAAGATCGGGAAACGGCTGGTTTACCGCCACGATTTGCTGGAACAATTTTTGCAGATGATCGGGGTGGACGAGGAAAATATTTACCGGGACGTGGAAGGGATCGAACATCATCTGAGCTGGAACGCGATCGACAGGATCGGGGATCTGGTCCAATATTTCGAGGAAAATCCGGAACGGTTGAACGAGTTGAAACAATTCCAAATGAGGCTCGAATAAAAATCAAAAATCGGCGGGATCGCCGATTTTTATTGCTAAAAAATGGGAGGATAGCCGGCAAAGTCCTGGTCCCCGGGATCGTCGGGGACAATTTTCGGCAGGCCGGAACCGTCCGGCAGGACTTGCGCCCGGCCGATCTTCCCGTTTTTTATTTCCTCCGCCGCTTTGCGGTAGGAGATGATCCTTCCTTCGGAAGTTTGGAAATTGATGATCTCCCCCTGGCGGTTCCGTTCGACGGCCGTGAGGTATTCCAAGGGTTTCCCCTCCTTTTTTTATCCATCTTTCCCATGAAGGAATAAAAATATCCGGCCGCCGCCGAAAGGGCGGGGCCGGTTTTATTTTTCTTTGGAGGCTGCCGTTTTAGGATAGGGGAGACGGTTTTCGAGGGAACGGATCACCTCGGAGACGATCGTTCCGGAGGCGTGGGGTTTGTAGATCCGTTCCATCGCCTTTTTCATCTCCCGCTGCTTGTTTCCGTCCCGCAGCAGCCAATTGATTTTCTCTTTGATTTCCGAAAGATGGTAGGTGACGAAGGCCGCCCCCGACGCCTGGAAAAACTCGGCATTTTCCCTTTCCTGGCCGGGAACGGGTTTGAAAAAAATCAACGGAACCTTCATCGCCGCCGCTTCCGTGATGGAGATTCCCCCCGGCTTCGTAATGACGCAATAGGAGGCGGCCAATATCTCGTGGATGTTTTCCACGTAGCCGAAAACGGTCAAGCGTCCGGGGTATTCCTCCCTCAGGGGGACGATCTTCTGGTAAAGCTTTTCGTTGTTGCCGCAAATGACGATCACCTGGATATCCCGGTTTTCCAGGATTTCCGGCACCAGTTTTTCCACATTGCGCAGCTGGCCGACGGCTCCCGCGACAACGGTGACAATTTTTTTTGCGGGATCGACCGGATAGGTTCTGTAAAATTTTTCCGCATCCGGCTCCGATTCAAAGGAAGCGCGGATCGGGATCCCGGAAACGACGATCTTTTCCCGCGCCACCCCCAACTTGTGAAGCTCTTCCCCGACTTTGTCGGAACTGACAAAATAGCGGTGGATATTGGGATGAATCCAAAAGGAATGCAGGCAGTAATCGGTGATCACGGTATAGGTCGGGATCGCATATTGTTCCGTGCTGCCGAGCTTGGGCGCCGAAAGGATCGGGAAAGTGGTGATGATGGCGTCCGGCCGCTCCCTTTCGATGATCTCCCTGATCCGCTTCAGGCCGATGAACTGGCTCAAATAGGCGAGGCCGCTCCGGGAATATCTGTCCGTCCCGTAATAGAACGCCTTGTAGATCGGCAAGCCGATAGGCTTATAGCTTTTTTCGTAAAGGGTGCGGGTAAAATTCGCGAATTTCGGGTATGATTCAATATATACATCCGACAAAATGACCTTTTGGGCACCTTGCCGATAAAATTCCTGTTCAAGGGCATAGGCGGCCTGCTTGTGGCCGTTGCCGTAACTGGCGTACAGGATGAGTATCTTCAAATCTTTCACGATGAATCCCCTTCTCCGGAATTTTAACTTGCGGAAAAATGATGTATATTTTAATTAAATCATAAATACAAGGAATGGAAAGATTTTTTGCATCATTTTTACGATATTTTTAAAATGGCGATAGGGAAAAATGGGAGAAACGGCCTTTTGCCGCGGAATTCATTCAAAAGGAGACCGGTCGAATGTTTGATCCGACAGCCTATGAAAATATGAAAGTCATTCTGGAAGGGTATTTATATGATTATGACATGCAGGGGGAAATATTAATTAAGGAGAGGAACGATCTCATCAACCTGGCCGATATGTCCAGGACCTTTTCCCTCCTTTTTTCGTTGAACCTCGCCCCCCAGGCCAAAAGAATCCATGTGTACAACGGGGATAAGCTGGAGATTAAAGCGGAGTTCCATGCCGATCTTTGGAAGATGGCCTCCGAATGGTACCCGCTCCAACAGGAAGGGGGAGCGGAATTTAATCTCTATTTGCGGATGTATGAAGATTTCAACGAGGTGCTGCGGAAACGGGTCGACAAATTTCTCCACGAGCAATTTTCCCACGAATACTATATCCATTGGGAAAAAACGATCAGCCAGCATTCCGCCTTTCATCAGTACCTGCTCAAGCGGAAGCAGCCGCTCTTCGAAGAGGAAGCGGACCGGATTCCCGAAATGGTCGATGCCATCATCGATGCCGTCCGCGCCTTGCACCGCCTGATCGATTTTCCCGGTTGACAAAAAATAGCCGGAGGAAAGGCCCGCTTCAGCAAAGAACGGCAGGCGGCGAATCCGCGCGGGGGCCAGGGGGAATTTTCTGAAAAGGAGGATGTCCGATGAAAATCGTCCGTATTGAACCGACCCCGAGTCCGAATACGATGAAGGTCATATTGGACGAGGAGCTTCCCCGGGGGGAGCGGAACAATTATAAAAAGGAGACGATGGACCAAGCGCCGGAAAAGATCAAAGCAATTCTCGCCATCGAAGGGGTGAAGGGGGTTTATCACGTCGCCGACTTTTTGGCCGTCGAACGGAACCCCAAGCATGAATGGCCGGCGATTTTGGCGGAGATCCGGGAAATATTCGGGGAAGCGGAAGCGGCCTCAGGCGGGAAGGAGCCGGCGCCGGCCGAAAAGTTTGGCGCCGTGCAGGTGTTTGTCCAATATTTTAAAGGGATCCCGATGCAGGTGAAATTAACCGACGCCGCGGAAGAAAGGCGTTACGGCCTGCCGGAGATCTTCGCGAAGGCGGCAACGGAAGCCCAGCTCCCCGGCGACAACATCGTCCTGTTGCGGAAGTGGGTGGAAAAGGGGGTCCGTTACGGGGATTTCGATGAAATCGGCAGGACGGTCGTGGAAGAGCTGCAGGCGGCTTACCCCGAGGAACGTTTGGAGGAGCTGGTCAAAAAAGCCAAGGGAATGGAGACGTACCGCCCCAAGTATATCAAGCTCGTGCCGGAAATGCTGGATCATCCCGATTGGCGGGAACGCTACCGCCTGCTCGAACAGATGGCCGAGCCGTCCCTGGAGGATTTGCCCGTTTTGCGGAAGGCGCTGGCCGATGAGAAGCCTTCGATCCGGCGGCTGGCCGTCGTATATTTGGGCATGATCAAGGACAAAGCCGTCTTGCCTTATATTTACGAGGCTTTGAAGGATAAAAACGTCGCCGTCCGCCGGACGGCGGGGGATTGTTTGAGCGATCTCGGCTATGCGGAAGCCCAGGACGCGATGATCGAGGCGTTGAAGGACCCGAGCAAGCTCGTCCGCTGGCGGGCGGCGATGTTCCTCTATGAAACCGGAGACGAACGGGCCTTGCCCGCTCTGCAGGAAGCGGAAAACGATCCGGAGTTTGAAGTCGCCCTCCAGGTGAAAATGGCCATCGAACGGATCCGGGGCGGACAGGAAGGCCCGGGATCCGTTTGGAAGCGGATGACCGAGGCGAGGAAAAAGACTTGACGCAAAAAGCGCGAAAAAAGGAACGAAAGGAGCGGTCGCCATGTCCATGGCATATGAAGAATACATGCGGCAAATCGTAAAACCGATGCGGGAAGAATTGGTGAAGGCCGGTTTCAAGGAACTGTTGACAGCCGAGGAAGTGGAGCGGTTCATGAAGGAGGCGGCGGGAACCGTTTTTGTCGCCGTCAATTCGGTTTGCGGCTGCGCCGGCGGATTGGCCAGGCCGGCGGCGATAAGGGCCCTTTCGGAAACGGAGAAACGGCCCGATCATCTCGTGACGGTGTTTGCCGGGCAAGACCGGGAGGCGACGGCAAAAATGCGGGAATACTTTACCGGATGCGAGCCTTCGTCGCCTTCCTTCGCCCTTTTGAAGGACGGAAAACTCGTCCGCTTTATTCCGAGGGAAGAGATCGAATACCGGAGCGTGGAGGAAATCACCGCCGATCTCGTCGCATTGTTCGACGAATATTGCTGAAGCCGGCGTCGGCTTTGGTTGGATATGCGTTGATTTCGGCGGGGGAAATCGACCGCCGCAAAAGCCCGTGGGTTCCGGCCGGGGTTTCTGGCAGGGACCGCGGGCTTTTTCATTGATTTTCAAAAAATGTCCACATTTTCCATATTGATGGCGGAAGGAAAATCCATCATAATGAAGTTATAAAATGTGAAAAAATGTTAAAAAATAACAAAACTGAACATCACAGCCAAAGGGAAAGGGAGGGGATTTCCGGTGCTGGCGGCGGAACGCAGGAATAAAATCAAGGAGCTGATTTTGCAGAAGGGCTATTTGAAAATTTCCGAATTAAGCCGACGGTTCGGCGTTTCGGAAATGACGATCCACCGGGATTTGAAGCCGCTGATCGAAGAGGGGATGATCGTCAAAACCTTCGGCGGCGTCGCCCTCCGGGACAACGGGCAATCCGCGGGGGCATCCGGCAATGAATGTGCGTACTGCAGCCGGAGGATCAACGAACGGCTCTCTTTCCGCCTCATCCTGCCCGACAACCGGATCGAGGTGTTTTGCTGCGCCCATTGCGGCCTGATCCGCTGGCATCAGTGCGAAGATGAGGTGATCCAGGCCATCTGTTACGATTTTCTCAGGCAAACGACGATCAGCGCGTTCCTTGCCGCCTACGTGATGGATACGCCGGTACATATCGGCTGCTGCCAGCCCCAGCTGCTTCCCTTTGAATGGAGGGAACATGCGGAAAATTTTGTGAAAGGGTTCGGGGGCAAGGTGTATTCTTTCAAGGAAGCGGCCGAAGAACTGATGCGAAGGATGGGCGGGGAAGCCCGCCATTGCCGGCACGGATGAACAGGACCGTACGCTGCATTTTAAAAAGCCCGAAAAAAGAAACCGAGGGGGATGAACCGAATGAAAAAATTTGCCGGAATCATGGCCGTATTGCTGGCCATTCTGTTCCTTGGCGCCTGCGGAAAAGAAGAGGAAGGCCACGATGGGGACCGGGGGGAAATGATCGATGTGGCCCTCGAGGTCCCGGAAAAATCCGATCCCGGGGAGAAAGTGGAATTGCGGGCCGTCGTGACCCAGGGGAAAGAAAAGGTAAAGGACGCCGATGAAGTAAAATTTGAAATATGGAAGGAAGGGGCGAAAGACGACAGCAGCATGCTCGACGCAAAAAATAACGGGGACGGCTCCTATACGGCGGAAACGACCTTCGCCGCCGACGGCGTCTATACCGTTCAAGTCCATGTAACGGCGAGGGGCATGCACATCATGCCGAAGAAAAACATCACCGTCGGCAGCGGGGGGACGGGAGAAGCCGGCCATCAGGGCCATGAAGGGGACGAAGGGCAGGTCGCCATCCACCTGATGAAGGAAGATCCCATCACCGCAGGGAAGGAAATGGACTTGACCGTCCATGTCCAAAAGGACGGCGCGCCGCTGGAAAAGGCGAAAGTGACGTTGGAGATCGCCGGCACCGGCGCCTCGCAAAAGGAAATGGTCCCGGCCGCCGAGGCAGCGAAGGGCGCGTACAAGGCCTCCTACACCTTCCCGGAAAAAGGAAATTACCGGATCACGATCCATGTGGAAAAAGAAGAGGGCAAGCTGCATACCCATCAGGAAGAAGAAGTGGCGGTCCGATAAACCCGCCTCCGCTTCCGCCCTATTCCTCTAGCATTGAATCTTCCCCGGGAAGGCGGGTTCCGGGGATTTCTTTTTTTCATAGAATCAGGCGATGGTTCATGTTATAATTAGAGAATAATAACGGGTTCGAGCGGTCCGGCTCCGGGGTTTGCGCCCGTCCGCCGGGAGCCGCTTTTCTTTCCCGAAAATCCGCCTTCATTCGCGATTTCCGCGGTATGTCGGCGAAAGGGAACCGCCGGATGGCCGGCCTCAAGCCGGGCAGGACAATCCGGCGGCAATTTTTCAGGACAAGGAGGAAAAGGCATCCCCGGATCCCGGCTTATTTTCCTTCCGTTCCCGGCACATCCTTTCTGTGCCGGGCGGGATAACCGCGGGACCGGCGGGGAATGCCTTAAGGAAGACCGATACGGATCAGGAAAAGGAAAGGAATAAAGGAAGTGGCGACGGATGAAACAGTACTTGGAGCTTTGCGAACACATCTTAAAAAACGGGGTGAAAAAGGCGGACCGGACTGGCACGGGGACGATCAGCATCTTCGGTTATCAGATGCGCTTTGACCTCCGCGCGGGATTCCCCCTTTTGACGACGAAAAAATTGCATCTGAAATCGATTATTTACGAACTTCTATGGTTTTTGCGCGGAGATACCAACGTCAAATATCTGCAGGAAAACGGCGTGCGGATTTGGAATGAATGGGCCGATGAAAACGGCGATCTGGGCCCGATTTACGGGCATCAGTGGCGTTCCTGGCGAACGGCGGACGGAAGGACGGTCGACCAGATCAGCGAAGTGATCGAAGAAATCAAGCGGAATCCGGATTCCCGCAGGCTCGTCGTCAGCGCCTGGAACGTGGGGGATTTGCCGAAAATGAAGCTGCCGCCTTGCCATGTTCTTTTTCAATTTTACGTGGCCAACGGCGAGCTTTCCTGCCAATTATACCAGCGGTCCGCCGACGTCTTTTTGGGGCTGCCGTTCAACATCGCCTCCTATTCCTTGTTGACGATGATGATCGCCCAAGTTTGCGGCCTGAAGCCCGGTGAATTTATCCATACCATCGGGGATGCCCATATTTACCTCAACCATATCGACCAGGTGAAATTGCAGCTGACCCGGGAACCGCGCCCGTTGCCCGTCATGAAAATCAACCCGGCGGTAAAAAATATTTTCGATTTCCGCTACGAAGATTTTCAATTGGAAAATTACAATCCCCACCCCCACATCAAGGGGGAAGTCAGCGTATGATTTCCTTCATCGCCGCCATGGACCGGAAGGGGGTCATCGGAAAGAAGAATCAGCTGCCCTGGCATTTGCCCGAAGACATGCGCTATTTTAAAAAGACGACGATGGGACGCCCCGTCGTCATGGGAAGGAAGACCTTCGAGGCCATCGGAAAACCTCTGCCGGGCAGGAAAAACATCGTCCTGACGAAAAATGCCCGTTTTCATCCGCCCGGCTGCACCGTCTTCCGCCGTTTGGATGAATTCCTGGATTACGCCGCCGGCGCGAAGGAGGAGATTTTCGTCATCGGCGGAGCGGAGATCTTCAGGCAATTGCTCCCTTATGCGGAACGGCTCTACATTACCCGCATTCACCACGACTTTGAAGGGGACGCCTATTTCCCGGAAACGGATTGGCGGGAATGGAAACTCGCATCCCGGACGAAAGGGATCAAGGATGAAAAAAATCCCTATGATTATGAATTTCTCGTTTATGTGAAGAAGGATCCCGGATCCCTTTCCGGCGGAAGGGAGGAGTGAACATGTGCGGAAGGTTCACGTTGACCGCCGATGCCGAACAGTTGATGGCGCTGTTTCAGCTGTCCTTCTTTCCGGAAGAGTACGTGCCGCGCTTTAATATTTCCCCGTCCCAGCAGGTGCTGTCGGCGGTCAAGGCGGCGGAAGGATACAAGGCGGGTTATTTGAAGTGGGGGCTCGTGCCGTTTTGGGTGAAGGATGCGAAAAAATGGAAGCCGCTGATCAACGCCCGCGCCGAATCCCTCGAGGAAAAGGCGAGCTTTAAGCATCTTTTGGACAAGCGGCGATGCATCATTTTTGCCGACGGGTACTATGAATGGAAAGAGGAGGGCGGAAAGAAGCGGCCATACCGCATCGTGAAACAGGACGGAAAGCCCTTCGCCTTTGCCGGGCTGTGGGACAAAAACGACGGGGAGGCGGGCGGCCTCCCGACGTGCACGATCATCACCGTCCCCGCCAACGGGGAATTGGGGGAGATCCATGACCGCATGCCCGCGATCTTCACCGCCCGGGAAGAAATCGCCGCCTGGCTGGACAAAAGCAAGCCCTTTCCGGAGGTCCGCCCGTTGTTAAAAACGGCGCCGGAGAATTTGTTTTACGCCTACGAAGTATCTCCCGCCGTCAATTCTCCGAAAAACGAAAGCGAGGCGTGCATCCGGCCGGCGGAGGAGGAATGACAAATCCCCTGCGGGCGTAAAGGAAAAATGAACAGACAGGATGTGAATGTATTGAAAGGTATTCGAATTGTTACCGATTCCACGGCGGATCTGGACAGGGAAACCCTCCGCCGCTATGGGATCCATGTGATTCCGTTGCATATTCACGTGAACGGAAGATCATATTTGGACGGCGTGGATCTGTCTCCCGATGAATTGCTGCACATGATGAAGGAAGCGGATGAACTTCCGAAAACGTCCCAACCTTCTTTTGCCGCCTTTTCGCAAATTTATGAAAAGCTGACGAAGGAAGGGCATGAAGTGCTGTCCATCCATTTGTCGGGAAAATTGAGCGGCACCATCCAAACCGCCCGGATGGCCGCGGAAGCCTTTCGCGGAAAAGTGAAGGTCATCGACTCCTTTTTCATCTCAAAGGCCTCGAGCTTCCAGGTGGTCGAGGCGGCGAAATTGGCGATGGAGCGCCTGCCGATGGAAAGGATCATCCGCAGGATGGAAGACATCCGGCAGAAGACGAAATTGTACGTGGTCGTCGACACCCTGGAAAACTTGGTGAAGGGCGGCCGGATCGGGAAGGGGAAGGCATTGCTCGGTTCCCTGTTGAACATCAAACCGATCGCCTCCCTGGAAGACGGCGTCTACACCCCGGTCACCAACGCCAGAAGCCACCGCCAGGCGGTCAGACATTTAATGGAAACCTTCATCCGCGAAACGATGGGAAAGACGGTCAAAGGCATCGGCATAGTCCATGCGGAAGGCCTTGAGCTCGCCAAAAGCTTGAAGGAAAAAATTCTGGAGCGTTTCGCCCATCTGGAAATCCCGGTGGAAAAGACGACCCCGGTCATCAGCATCCATACCGGCCCGGGGGCGATCGGCTTCATGTACTATGCGGAGTAGCCCGATGAAAACCGTCCGTTTTTCGGCCCGTGTCCCGTAAGGCATGTTTCCTTTGGCTGCCCGGGTTCGCAAGTCGATTCCGCAGGGGGCGGACCGGCAGGGAGGGCGATCTTTTCCGAAAGAAGGATTCCCCTTCTTCTTGTTTGTCAAATTTTTGTCAAGAATGGCGGCCGGGCATCCGAAAGTTTTCCCTGATTCTATGGTAAAATGGAAAAGATCGGGGGGAGAAAATTGACACGCAGAAAGATGATCTTGTTTGCCTTGGCGATGCTTGCCCTGTCCATCCTGATCGCCGGTTGCGGCAGGGAAAAAATCAAAAATGCCAAAAATTGGCCGGTCGATTCCTTTGAGTATACGGATCAAAACGGCGAACCTTTATCCTTGGACGACTTGAAAGGAAAGGTTTGGGTGGCCAATTTTATTTTTACCAGTTGCGAAACGGTCTGTCCGCCGATGACGGCCAATATGGCCAGGCTGCAGCAAAAGATCAGGGAGGAAGGGCTGAAAAACGTGGAACTGGTATCCTTCAGCGTCGATCCGGAAGTGGATACGCCGGAAAAACTGAAGGAATATGCGGCGAAGTTTACGGAAGACCAGTCCGATTGGCATTTTTTGACGGGGTACGCGCAAAAACACATCGAACAGTTCGCCAAGGATGTTTTCAAAACCCATGTGTACAAGCCGAAAAACGACGATCAAGTGATCCACGGCACCGATTTCTATTTGGTGAACCAAAAAGGGGTCATCGTCAAATATTATGACGGTTTGGACGTTCCTTATGATGAAATCCTCCATGACATAAAGGTTTTGTTGAACGAGTGACGATCCGGGGAAACCGGATTTTTTTTACCCATGAATCCGTGGTGGAAAAAATGATTGGAATGAGGAGATCTTGCCCTTTGCGGGCCGTTCGAATCGCCATATCCGCCGTTTTAATCCTTTCCTTTGTCTTCCTTCCGGGCTGTTCCGGCCGGGGACAGGCCGGTCTGCATCCCGGCGCGGAATGGGCCGGCGCGGAAAACCGGCTGCTGAAAGGCGGCATCCCGGCGGATTTTTTTCCGGTCTCCGTCCAAATTGCCGCCCTCGGGGACTCCCTGACCAAAGGGACGGGGGATGAATCCGGGCAAGGGGGGTATTTGCCCGTTCTGGAGCGGAAGATGGAAGGGTTGCGGGGGATCCGAAGGGTTTCCGCACAAAATTTTGCGGTGAACGGTTTGACGTCCGGGGGGCTCCTGAGCATGCTGAAGGAGGAAAGGGTGGTCCGGGCGGTCAAAGAAGCCGACCTGATCTGCCTTTCCATCGGAGGCAATGACCTGGTGGCGGCCGCGAAGGAAAGCTTCCGGACGTTCAATCTGGAAATCTTCGAAAGCGAACGGAAGCTGTTTGAAGAGAGGCTGAACGAAATTCTCCGGAGATTGAAGGACGTCAATCCCCGGGCCGCCATCCTCTATATCGGCCTGTATAATCCCTTCGCATCCCGGCTTCCGGAGATGGAGGCCCTAAACGGGATCGTCGGGGATTGGAACCGTGCCGCGGAAAGGACGGCGTCCCGGTACGAATCCGTCCGGTTCGTGGACATCGCCGGCATCTTCCGCAGCGGGCAAAGGGATTTTCTCGCCGGGGATTCCTTCCATCCGAACCGGGAGGGGTACGAAAGGATCGGTGAGAAGGCGTTTGCCGCCTTCAAAGCGGAGTTCTACGGCACGCCGGATGAGGAATGAGACGGACGCGGCGGGCATCATTCCCTTTCGTGCACGGCCTGCCCGCTTCCGAAGGAAAGCGGGAATCGGGGGCTGGAATGATACCGTCAGTCCTTGCTTTACTGACTGTCGTCCTTTTCATCACCGTCGGCCATGGCAGAAAAGGAAAGGGCGGGATTATAAAAATTTTTGCCCCCGCTTTTTTTGCCGCTGATCGGGGCCGTGCATTCATTCGCTTTTGGTTCCGATTTTCCGGCCGTATCGCTTGGCTCATCACGGTAATTCTTATTTTGTTAAGCGCTTACTTTGCGAAAGCCATGAAACATCCGCATTGATCGTTTTCCCCCGCGATTTTTGCGGTTCTTGCCGGCTGCCGGCCCCATGGCCGCCCCGGCATGTGCGGGGAATTTTTCCCATGTTTTTTCCGCGGCAAAACGCGGCCGAAGGTTGAAGCCCCGGTTGGGAGGACAAGCCATGGAGAAACCGCGAGCCCCGGTTTAACCTCCCCGGCGTTCCGGCCGGGAACAGGCCATCGATAAACCCGCCGCGAGGACAGGTTTGGACGCTGAAATGCCCGCCCGGTTGATCTATAGCTTTCTGTGTTTCTAAGCCGCTTGTCCGATCTCCCTTGAATCGGGGCTTATCCGGAACTCCCCTTTCCTTCGGCGGATGGCGCGATCCGGCGCGGGACCCTTCCCGGCCTCCTTCAGTAAATGATCCGCAATCCCTTCGGATAATAATTTTTGATCGTCCCCTGGACCTCCTTCCCCCAGCCGAGCGGGAAGCCGTCCACCGTGATCAGGATCCAGCCGTCCTGGCCGATCCCCTTTAACGTTTCCCCCTTTAAAAATTTTTCCCAGTCCTTTTCCTCGGAGGAGAAGTCCAACGACCGTTTCACATTTTCCCGTTTCAAGGCGAGGGCGAGGGCGTGGTTCGGCTCAAAACGGTTTTTTTTCATGTCGCCGAGGTGGATCCCCGCCCGCAGGATCCGCAAATCCTTCAGATCCGGACATCCTTCCGGGAGGGCGTAAAGCCGGTGGCCGAGGAGGAAAAACCGGGAAAAAACCACATCGGTTAAATACCGGTCTTGAAACTCGTAAAAGTCCTTCAATTTCCCCCCGGAAACCGTTCCTTTCATTTCCCTAAAGGGGAAACGGCTTCCCTCTCCTTCTTTTTTCACCATTTTGGCGACGAAGTGCCCCTCGCCCCTGACCAGGTGGGGCCAGATTCTCGCGCATTTCGCGAGCTCGGGGGAACCGTGTTTCGACCATTCCGGTCTTCCGTCGGCAATGCCGGAAATTTTCTCGATCTCCACCAGCTCCATTTCCGGGTGCTGGTGGAGGAAGCGTTCGATCACCTGTTCATTTTCTTCCGGGGAGAAGGTGCAGGTGGAATAGACCAGCGTCCCTCCTTCACGCAGCATCACGAAGGCCTTTTCCAAAATCCGGTACTGGGTCTCGGCCAATTTCTTCACAAATCGCGGCGACCAGTAGATGGTGGTTTCCGGATCCTTCCGGAACATCCCTTCCCCGGAACAGGGAGCGTCGACCAGGATTTTATCGAAATATTCCGGAAAGCGTTTGGCCAGTTTTTCCGGGGTTTCGCTCGTCACGATGCAATTTTTGATCCCCATTCGTTCGACGTTTTCCGATAAAACCTTCGCCCGCTTGCCGGATATTTCGTTGGCGATAAGGATGCCTTTCCCTTGCAAATGGCCGGCGATCTGCGTCGATTTTCCGCCGGGGGAAGCGCACAAATCCAGCACCCTGTCCCCGGGCTTCGCATCCAGCACCTCCGCCGGAAAACCGGCGCTCGGTTCCTGCACGTAATATAGGCCGGCCGCGTGGTACGGATGTTTACCCGGCCTGTCGTTCCGCGGGGAAAAGTAGTAGCCACCCGTGACAAAAGGGATCTTCTCCAAAGGAAAAGGGCTGATCCTCTTCCATGTTTCTTCGTCGACCTTGAGGGGGTTGATCCGCAGGCCGGCGGTTTTTTCTCCTGCCAGGCTTTCCAGAAAAGGTTCGGCTTCTTCTTTCAACAGTGCGCGCATTTTTTCCACAAATTCCTCCGGGAGCATGCGGTTTCCACTCCTTTCCGGTGAGCGTTCGGTTCCCTTGCGCCGCGCGGAACGAGGGTTTGGCGCGGGCCATCGCCGGGAAATGTCTTGACCGGCGGCGAGAGATGCGGGGGATCTCCCGGTGAACGGGAAGACCGGATCATTTTCGGAAAAAATTTTTCCGATGCGGGGCCGCCCATTCCTGTTCCGCGTGGCAGGCTCTTTGGAAACAGCCCTATTTTATCACAGGGACGGATAAAAAGGGAAACGGAATCCGGAAACGGGGACCGGTCCGCCGCGGGCAGCTGGATAAAAATACGAACATTATATAAATATAAATCTATAATATTCGTAAATAATATTGATTTTGCCGGTTTTATCCGGTAACATTTTTATTGTGACATTAAATTTACGAACGACCTGCGCATGATGGGAGGAATGGCGGATGAGCTTCGATTATGACGTGATCGTCGTCGGTGCGGGACCGACGGGGATTTTTGCCTGCTACGAATTGACATTGAAGCATCCGGAAGCGAAAGTGCTGCTGATCGACAAGGGGCATGATATCTACCGGAGGCGCTGTCCGATTTTGGAAGGGAAGATCCGGAAGTGCCCGCCGGCCATCGGGAAGAAGAAGTTTGCCGGCTGTCTGCCGGCCTGTTCGATCACAGCCGGGTTCGGCGGCGCCGGCGCCTATTCGGACGGAAAATTTAACATCACGAGCGAATACGGCGGATGGCTGAACGATTATCTCCCGAATTCCACCGTCTTGGAATTGATCAAGTACGTGGACGCCATCAATTTGAAGCACGGCGCGCCGACGGAGATCACCGATCCCGACACGGAGGAAATCAGGAAGATCGAAAGGCGGGCCTACGCCGCCGGGCTTAAGCTCCTGCGGGCCCGAATCCGCCATTTGGGGACGGAGGAAAATATCCGGATTTTGCAAAGCATCTACGAATACTTGAAAGACCATGTGGAGATGATGTTCGGGCAGGAAGTGGAAGACATCGAAACGGTCAAAACGGGAGAAAAATATGTCGCCCGGGGCGTCCGCCTGAAGTCGGGCGGGACGGTCACGGCCAAAAAGATCCTGCTCGCCCCCGGCCGGGACGGCTCCGCCTGGCTGACGGAAATCATGAGAAAGCGGCGCTTGAAGATGCTGTCCAATCAGGTGGACATCGGCGTCCGGGTGGAAACGTCCAACATCGTTATGGAGGAGATCAATCGCCATTTGTACGAAGGAAAATTGATCTACCGATCCTCGGTCGGGACGACGGTCCGGACGTTTTGCAGCAAACCTTCCGGCCATGTGGTGGTGGAAAACCATTCCGGGACGATGCTCGCCAACGGCCACAGCTATCAGGACCCGTCCTTGGGAAGCCCGAACACCAATTTTGCCATCCTCGTTTCCCACCAATTTTCCGAACCCTTCGACCAGCCGAATGAATACGCCCACGCCATCTCCCGGTTGGCAACATCCTTTCGGGCGGCGGGATCATCGTGCAAAAGTACGGGGATTTGCTGAAAGGAAGGCGTTCGACGGAGAAAAGGATCCGGGAAGGGTTCATCGAACCGACGCTGAAGGAAGCCGTTCCCGGGGATTTGTCCCTCGTGCTTCCCTACAATACGCTGAAAAGCATCATGGAAATGACGGAGGCCCTCGACCGGGTGCTCCCCGGCATCGCCTCCGAACATACCCTTTTTTACGGGGTGGAAGCGAAATTTTATTCGGCCCGTCCGGTGTTGAACGACCGGTTTGAATCGGAAATCGCCAATCTGTATATCGGCGGGGACGGCGGGGGCATCACCCGCGGCCTGGCCCAGGCCAGCGCCTGCGGGGTATGGATCGCCCGCGACATCGCGGAAAAATTGAAGAAGGAGCCCCTTTCCTCCCCCGATCCGGCCGGAATTGTGATAGGATAGATAAAAAAGAATTTTGACGGACGGGAGATGCGATGGCAAAATCCTTCTATCATTTTCTCATGCGATACCGGAATCCGGGAGGAAAGGACGAATTTGCCCGGTTCGCGGAAAATGTCTACCGGGACCACGGCTTTCCGAAACAATCCAGGAAATTCGATGAGATTTCCCGCTATCTGGAACTGAACGGGGAATATTTGCCTTCGATGGACGTCTTTGACCGGGCCTGGGCGCTTTATAGGGAATGGGAGCGGGATATGGACGAAGGAATCTGATCATCTCCGGCTGTGGCCCCCGGCCGGACGGAACGTCCGCAATCCGACTTCCCGTTTTCCCGGCCGGCCCCCCTTTCTCATTTTTTTCCGATGTGCATATAATGGTTTAAAGATTGAGGAGAAAGAGTGGGGGCAATGACGAAGGGAAGGATGGCGAAATATAAAATCGGGGATTACGTCATGGGCCGGAACGAGGAGATTTTCGGGAAAATCGTCAACGTCCATCTGGTGGAAGGCCAGTGGTTTTACCGGCTTCACAACCGCGAGGAACTGTACCGGGAGGACCAATTGTCCCCGGCCGATGAAGATGCGGAATTGGCGCAAAAAGAAAACGTCCATATCGATTATCGGTTCCAATTCGGGGACATCGTCCATGTAAAAGGCTACGGCAGCGATCTGTTCGTTGTCATCGGTTTCCGCGCCGAGATTTGGCGGTATAAAAATTCCGCATGGGAAGATTTGATCTATGAGTTGTCCCGGCTGAAGGACGGGGAATGGCTCGAGGCATCGGAAGAAGAGCTGGTTTACATCGCCGACGAACAAAAGGCGAAAAAATTTCTTTTGCACCCCCAATTGCGGAATAATCCGCCGCAGAAGCCGGAGCGGAAAAAGGATATGGCGGATATCGACATGCTCTTGGATATGTATAACGATTATAAACGGCTGTATGAGCTGTTCGGGGAAAACACCTACAGGAAAAAGATGAAAGAAGTGCTGAAAAAATTGGAGGCCATCGTCAGGCATTTTCAAAAATAATGAAGGGGATCCGGCCGGATGGCCTCCCAGGAGGCGCCCCGCCCTTTGCGGAAGGCTGATCGTTCGGCCTTCCTTTTTTCCTTTGCCGGGGAACTTTCTTTTTGGAACCGCGGTGACCCTGCTTGCCTTATACCGGCCGGGGCCCTGCCGGAGGGATTTTCATTTGGGACGGCCGCGATTTTTCCTCCGTCCGGCCGGCAGGCACGAAAAGGCGGATATCGGAGGGGAGACTTTCTGCCGGAGGGGCGGCTCCGTCCTCCCGACAACGCTTTCGGCGCGCTTCCATCCCGGGATGGGCCGGCCGGCGGTTTCCGGTTGAAATGGTAAACGGTTGCTTCCGGAAGCCGGAAGAGGGGCGAATCCCCCCTTCCGGCGGGCCGAAACGGTACCTCTTTCGCCCATCCCCCTTTTGTCGGCCGCAAAGGTTTCCGTCGGTTTTTATGGTTGCGATCGAAGGACGAACCGCAAAATCCATTCCCTTCCTCCTTTTCCCGGCTACCAAACGGCGCAAAATATGGTATATTGGAAACGAAAAAAGTATTCGTTCTTAAGGAGGATTTTTTCATGAGCATTCACATCGCCGCCAAAGCGCATGAAATTGCGGATACGGTGCTCCTGCCGGGGGATCCCCTTCGGGCGAAATACATCGCCGAAAATTTTTTGGAAAACCCGGTGCTTTACAATGAGGTCCGCAACATGTACGGCTATACGGGCACATACAAAGGGAAACGGATCTCCGTCCAAGGGACGGGCATGGGCGTTCCGTCCATCGCGATCTACATTACCGAACTGATGCAGAGCTACAACGTGCAGAAATTGATTCGCGTCGGCACCTGCGGGGCCATCCAGAAAGACGTAAAGGTGCGGGACGTCATATTGGCGATGAGCGCCTCCACCGATTCGTACATAAACCGGAAAATCTTTAACGGGATCGACTACGCGCCGACCGCCAATTTTGAATTGCTGAAGAAGGCCTATGACGCCGGAACGGAAAAGGGCCTGGATTTGAAGGTGGGCAGCGTCTTTACCGCCGACCTCTTCTACGACGATTATGCGGAGCACGAAAAATGGGCGAAGTACGGCATCTTGGCTGTGGAAATGGAAACGGCCGCCCTGTATACCCTTGCGGCGAAATTCGGCAGGAAGGCCCTTTCCATCCTGACCGTCAGCGACCATATTTTAACCGGAGAGGAAACGACCGCCGAGGAGCGGCAAACGACCTTCAACGATATGATCGAAGTGGCGCTGGAGGCGGCTGTCAAAGAATGAAATCTTCCCGGCCGATCGGAAAAGATCGGCCCTGTTTTTTTGGCGGGAAATAACTCTACCCAAGGGATTTCGGCAGTGATAAAATTTATTCATGCGATTCAAGAAACGGATGATTCCGGCACGGACGGAATGCGGCAGCCGCGCCGCGGCGCCGCGGGACCGGCATGCTGCCGGGGAAGCGGGGGATTTTTTTGACGAGAAAAATTTTCATCCTTTTACTGGCCATTCCTTTGCTCGTTGCCTGCCAAGGCCTCTTTTCCAAGGGAAAAGAGAAGGGCGAAACGGGCGGGCCGGCCGGTCAAGAGCAAAAGCAAAAGGAAAACAACCAGGATCAACCGGGTACCGGCGCCGAACCTTCGGAAGAAACCGGCGGACATCCAGGGGGGAACGGAGCGCCCGGTGAAGGGGAGGGCGGGGAAATCCTGCTGGATGCCCGCCTGTTCAACGATATCGAAGTGATCAACGGGCAAAAAGTCATCAAAAACCCGGATAACATCCTGATCATCGTCAACAAGGACTACAGCCTTCCTCCCGGCTACAAACCGAAGGATCTTGTCAGGCCGAAAGTCCCCTTTTCCTTCGGCGACCGGGACATCGAAAAAAGCTATATGCGCAAAGAGGCGGCCGAAGCCCTGGAAAGGATGTTCCGGGCCGCGGCAAAGGAAGGAATCCGCCTGTATGCCGTCTCCGGCTACCGGTCGTACGAACGGCAGAAGGAGCTGTTTGATGCGGAGGTGGCGGAGAGGGGGAAGGAATTGGCGGTGCAGGCCGTTGCCGTGCCGGGGCAAAGCGAGCACCAGACCGGGCTCGCCATGGATATCTCCAGCGCCAGCAACGGCTTCCAATTGAATGAAAAATTCGAGGAAACGCCGGAAGGAAAATGGCTTTTCAAAAACGCCCACAAGTTCGGGTTTATCCTGCGCTATCCGAAGGGAAAGGAAGACATTACCGGGTACATGTACGAACCGTGGCACTACCGGTACGTCGGCGAATATGCGGAAACGATCTACAAAAACGGCTGGACCTTGGAGGAATTTTTCGAGCAGGCAAGGGCCATTTAATCGTTTGTAATTTTCATGAAACATGATATTCTTTTGTATATGAGCATATCGTCGAAAGTGGTGAAATCCTATGGAAGATGAGAAAAAAGGACAGATGGATGACCAAGGAAAAACGGTTACGATAAAAAAATTCCATTTCATCATGCTGCTGTTTTTGACGGTCTTTCTGACGGCGGGCATTACGGCCTTCGCTTTGTCTTTCGGCGATGAAAAAGTCGTGGAAAGGATCCAGGTGCGGGACCGGGAAGAATTCAAAAAGCTGTATGATGTATACGACCAGATCAAATCTTCGTATATCGAGAAAGTGGATGAATCGGCTTTGATCGACGGCGCCATCAACGGGATGGTGGAAGCGGTGGGCGACCCCTATTCCGATTACATGACAAAGGAAGAAGCGGAAAGTTTCCATGAAAGCATTTCTTCCTCCTTTGAAGGAATCGGCGCCCAGATCGAAGAAAGGGACGGCTACATCGTCATCGTCGCGCCGATTAAAGGAAGCCCGGCGGAAAAGGCCGGCTTGAAAGCCAACGACAAAATACTGGAAGTGGATGGCAAAAACATTCAAGGCATGAGCGCCAATGAAGCGGTGACGCTGATCAGGGGCAAAAAGGGGACCCAGGTGGAATTGACGATCCTCCGCCCGGGCGTGGATGAGCCGATCAAGGTCAAAATCACCCGCGACGTGATCCCGATCGAAACGGTGTACAGCGAAATGCTGGACGGAAAAATCGGCAAAATTCAAATCACTTCCTTTTCCGAGCGGACGACCGAGGAATTGAAACAACATTTGGAAAAGCTGAAGAAAGAGGGAATGAAAGGCTTGATCCTCGACCTCCGGCAAAATCCCGGCGGGCTGTTGGATCAGGTCATTGAAATCGCCAATATCTTCATTCCCAACGGAAAAGTGATCTATCAGCTGGAATACAAAGACGGGAAAGTGGAGAAACAGACTTCCGCCCAAAAGGAACCCTTCGAATTCCCCTTTGTCGTCCTGGTGGATAACGGAAGCGCCAGCGCTTCGGAAATCTTGGCGGCTGCGGTGCAGGAATCGGCCGGCATGCCCCTCGTCGGGGAAAAGACGTTCGGCAAAGGCACCGTCCAGTCTTCCAGCGATTTCCAAGACGGTTCCACGATCAAACTGACCACCGCCAAGTGGCTGACGCCCAACGGCAATTGGATCCACGAAAAGGGGATTGAGCCCGATTATCCGGTGAAATATCCGGATTATGCCAATCTGCCTTACATCGATCCGAATTTGAAGCTGAAAGAAGGGACGGAATCGGAGCAGGTGAAGACCGCCGAACGGTTCCTGGAAGTCCTCGGCTATCATCCCGGAAAAGTGGACGGACAGTTTGACGAAAACACGAAGGCGGCGGTGGAAGCCTTCCAAAGGGATGAGAAGCTGAAAGCGACGGGGATCGTCACGGGCGAAACGACGGCGAGATTGTATGAAAAAATAAGGGAAAAACTGGAAAAAGATGATCCCCAATTGAAAAAAGCCATCGAAGTGCTGAAAGAAAAAATGAAATAGATGCCCGGCCCGGGCATTTTTTTTCTGGGAAAATCATCCTGCGCCGGCATGCGGAAAGGCCGTGCAAAAAGGGAGGCGGCCGCCGGAATGGGAATAAGCGGGATCGGAAAGGAGCGGAGGCGTTTCAAAGAGTCGCCCCGCGAATGGGGGGGTGGTTTTACCGCCCGTCTTCCTTCCGGATGGGGATCTCGCTGATTTGGACGTCGGTGTTCTTCGGGATTTTAATCTCCAACATTTGATCGCGGAAGGCGGCCCGGGCCCCTTTTTTTCGGACGAGGGCGGGCAATGGGATGACGTGGCGTCCTTTGTTCAGCCCCTCGATAAAACATTGGTTCTGGGTGTAATAGATCCTTGCCCGCCTCAGCAGCTGTTTATTTTCCAACGGGATTTGAATATAGATATCTTCCAATGTTTCAAAGACCCGTTCGTTCAGGCCGCGATCCGGGCTTTCCTCCGGCGTTTTTCCCCCTTCGGGCGCCTGAGGCTGCCCGTTCGAAAAATTCCAAAGGTTGTTCGGCAATGTCATTTTCATCCATTGGTCGAAAATCTTCTGGAACTGTTCGGGATTCATCCCTTGAAAAAAGTCCTTCGTTTCGCCAAACCAGTTCCAAGGAAACACGGCCGCCACCTTCCTTCCGTCCCGAAAACCCCTTTTATCAACAAATTATGAAGCCGGAAACGGGAAGGTGAAGAAAACCCCGCCGCGGTTTTTCCTGCTGCCGCATTGAGGCCCGGTCCTTGCCCGTTTCGGCCATGGACAGGCAGGGGGCGGGATGATCGGTTTCCGGCCCGCCCCGAGGGATTGCGCGGGCGGCCTTCCCCGCTGCGAATCGGCGATTCCGCCATGCCAAAGCATTTTGTGCGGCCTGGAGAGGTTCCCGGGTTCACGAGCATCGGCGATTCCGCCATCGTCGACGACCGTTTTCCTGCCGCCGGGGGCCCCGTCCGGGCCCCGGCGACGGACGCGCCCGCCCCGGTTGAGGAGTCCGAGGCGTCCTTATTGCATTGGATAAGAAACATGTATACTATAAGAAAAGAATACAGGATCGGAATTTTGTCAGTGGAGGGTAACGATGAAGGAAAAAACGGCGTTGATCACCGGGGGTGCGGCGGGGATCGGCAAGATGACGGCGGAACTTCTCGCGGAAAAAGGGTTCCATATCGTCATCAATTACCGCAAAAGCGAGGAAAAAGCCCGGAAGCTCGCGGAAGAGATTCAAAGGAAGCACCGCGTCAAGGCCGCCGCCGTCAAAGGGGACGTGGCCTCGATGGAGGATTGCCGGAGGATTTACGAACAGGCCATCTCCCTGACCGGGCGCGTGGACGTTCTCATCCATAATGCCGGCCCCTATATCCGCGAACGGAGAAAAATGGCGGATTACAGCCTGGACGAATGGCTGTACCTCGTGAACGGCAATTTGAACGCGGTCTTTTATTTGACGAAACTCTGCCTGCCCGCCATGCGGGAAAACAGATGGGGACGGATCATCACCATGGGATTCGACCGGGCGGAAACGGCGGCGGGGTGGCCGGAGAGGTCGGCCTTTGCGGCGGCGAAAAGCGCCGTTGCTTCGCTGACGAAAACGCTGAGCCGGGAAGAAGCGGAATACGGGATTACCGTGAACATGGTCTCACCCGGGGACATTGAAGGGGATTGGAAGGAAAAACGAATCGGGGAAGCGATGGGGCACCCCGATCCCGGCACCCCGGTCGGAAGGCCGGGGACGGGGGAAGATGTGGCCAGGGTGATTTCTTTTTTGTGCGGGGAAGAATCCGATTTTATCACCGGAGCGGTCATTTCCGTAACGGGCGGCAAAGATGTCCTCGGAAAAGGGAAGGGGAAATGACCCGGTTTTCATCGTCTTTCCCCTTTTACGAACGCTCCACCGTATTTTATTTTCTGGATATAGAACAGGCGCGCCGACAGCCCGACGGCGCCGGCGGTCAATCCGGAAATGATCCCGATCCAATAGCCGTCAGGGCCCATGCCGCCGTACCCGGCAAGGAGATAACCGGCCGGGAGCCCGATGACCCAATAGGCGACAAAAGTGGTGATGAAGCTGGCGTTCACGTCCTTATAGCCGCGCAACGCCCCTTGCACGGAGGCCTGAATCGCGTCGGAAAACTGGAAGCCGATGGCGAACAGCAAAAAGCGGGCGGTAATTTCCAGCACCCTTTCTTCATTCGTGTACAGGGAAGCGATCGGATACCGGAAGACGTACAGGATGACCGCGTTCAGGAAGGCCAGGATAAGGGCGGTCAGTATGCCGAGCCGGCTGTATTGCCCGGCGTCCCGGAGCCGGCCGGCCCCGACTTCATAGGCCACCAATATCGTCAACGACATGGAAATGCTGAGGGGGAACATGTACAGGATCGTCGTGAAATTGGCCGCCGCCTGGTAGGAAGCGACGGTGGCCGTATCGTACTGGCTCATGAGCAGGGTGATCGCCGCAAATATGCTCGTTTCAAAAAAGATGGCCATCCCGATCGGGATCCCGACGCGGAAAAGTTCCTTTAAAACGGGGAAATGGATCCCGTAAAAGGCCCGGAAAATCCCGTACCGGGAAAAGGGCCTTATCCGCGTGATCAGGAGGATGGCGATGAGGCAAATGATCCAATAGGTGATCGCCGACGCCACGCCGGCGCCGACCCCGCCCAGCTTCGGGAAACCGAGTTTGCCGAAGATGAACAAATAATTGAAGAAGACATTGATCGGGACCGACAAAAGGGTGATGATCATCGTCGTCTTCGTATGGCCGAGGGCGTCGATAAAGTAGCGGAGCACGTTGTAAACGAGCAGCGGGACGATGCCGAAGGACAAGGAAACGAGATAATCATGCGCCGTCCGTTTTACCTCTTCTTCCAGGTCCATCAGGTTTAATATCTTTTCCAGGCTCAGCGCCCCGGCGGCAATCAGCGACATGGAAATAAAAAAAGCGGCCAATATGCCCTGCTGGACCGTTTTGGGGACTTCCCTTTCCCTGCCTGCGCCCACGAGCTGGGAAACGGTGGGCGTGACGGCCACGAGGATCCCGCTCAAACCGGTGTAAACCGGGCTCCAGAGGGAATTTCCGATGGCGACGCCGGCCAAATCCGCCGAGGCGACATTTCCGGACATGGACGCATTAAAAAAGCCCATCAGGGACATGGCGACTTGGGTGACGAAAATGGGGCTGAAGATGGCAACAAACAACCGGAATTTCTCTTTTCTATTTTTTGTCGGGTGCATGGTTTCCTCCCTTTCCGAAACGGTTTACGGCAACAAAAAAATATCCGTCCTCCTGCGGTGTCAGGCTTCCAGCGGGGGCAGCTGCCCCCCGTACGGAAAACCGTTCTTTTTATGGTACAAGTTGTAGGCGTCCTTCCGTACGACGTACAGCTCGTAATTTCCTTCCTGTTCCGGTCCGAGGCGCATCTGTTTTTCCCCGCCGCCGATCTTTACGGTGTAGGGAAGCTTTTCGGCCGCTTTGATCGAACGGATATTTTCCTTCTTTATCCGTAAATAGACATTTTCAATCTCGTAATCAAAAAAGATTTCGTTGAAAAAGTCCTCCTTGGCGGAACGGTTATACCCTTTCCCGTGGTAGGGTTTGCCGAGCCAAGTGCCCAAAAATCCCGCCTTATCGGCAATGTCGTAGAGGGAAATGGTGCCGATCGGCTGCCCCCATTCATCGAGGATCGTTCTGGAAATCACTTCCCCCCGTTCTTCCGCCTCGATCATTTGCTTGGTGATAAACAAATATTCTTCAAAGGACCCGGGTTTATGGCGGACATAGGGGAAAACATCCGGGTGGACGATCAATGAATATAGGGCTTGGCAATCTTGCAAATCCCTTTTTTTGAGCATGGGGATCCCTCCTCCATGAGGGCAGTACTGCTTGAGCATTCCCACCCTCGAAATGATGGCTCCGATAAAAATTTTCGGGGTGGGAATCGAACCCACTAGTACCGGCGGAGAGCCGGTGGCGCACCATTTGCCTTCCCTTGCGTCGCGGGATGCCGCGAGATTGGATTACGAACGTATCATACAGGAAAATGGATAAAAAATAAACAGCTTTGGGCGAAAATTTTTCATCATTTTTTGTCACTTTTTTCAGCCTGTGCCGATCCGGGGAAACGGCTTGAAACCGACGGAAGGGGTAATAAAAATGTATAAAAAAAATCGGGCAAAAGCAAGCAAAAAATCCCGGAATCGGTTATTCTTAAAATGCGAGAAATCGGATCCGGGGGTGGCGACATGAAAAGATTCCTGATCGGAATGGCCGCCTTGTTATTCCTGTTGGCCGCTTTCGAGTTCGCCGGAGAAAAGATCTCCCCGAAGGATTCCGGGGAAGGCGGGGCGAGGCGGGGCGAGGCGCCGGGGGAAACCCCCGGGGAAAAAGCGGGCGGCGAGGCGCCGGTGCTCCCCTTGCGGACATTGGACGGAACGGAACTTTCCCTTGCCGATTTCCGCGGGAAAAAAGTGCTGCTCAATTTTTGGGCGAGCTGGTGCTCCCCTTGCCGGGAGGAGATCCCGCATCTGCAAAAGTTTTATCGCCGGCACGGCGGCGAGATCGCCGTCTTGGCCGTCAATTTGACCTTCGGCAAGGAAAATCCGGAAACGGTGAAAAAATTTGTGGAGGATCATGGCCTGACCTTTCCCGTCCTTTTGGACCGGGAAGGAAAAATGATGAAGGAATATGGCGTGGTCGGCATCCCGACCAGCTTCTTCATTGACGAAAAAGGGATGATCCGCCGCAAATACGTAGGACCGATGAAGGAAAAAGACATGGAGAAAATTTTCAGACAAATGGAGGAATCATCCGAATGATCCTTGAGGTTCCCTTTCGCAAAGTGCACGGATCGCGAAACGATTTCCTGCTGATCGATGAAGAACATCTTCCCGCACCCCCGGACAGGGAGACGAAAAAACGCTGGGCAATCACCCTTTGCGACAGGAAAAAGGGGATCGGGGCGGACGGGATTTTATTCCTGTCCCCGAGCGGGCAGGCGGACGGGGCCATGCGGATCTACAACGCGGACGGCACCGAGGCATCGATGTGCGGGAACGGGCTCCGCTGCGCCGGAAGATATTTCATCGAAAAGACGGGAAAAGATACGATTTTCGTGGAAACGAAAAAGGCGGTGCTGGAAGTCAAAAGGTGGGAGGACGGCCCGGACGTTCCCCTCTTTCAGGTGGAAATCTCCCCCGTCCGCTTTGATCCGGAAAGCCTGCCGATGAATACGGACAAAAGGGAGATCATTAACGAAAAGCTGGAAGATTTGTCCCGGGAGCTCCTGTTTACCGCCCTCAGCGTGCCGAATCCCCACCTGATCGCCATCGTCTCCAAGGAGATGATGCTCTCCGGCGAGCAGGAGCGGATCTCCGCCTTCGTCAACGGGGAAAACCCTTATTTTCCGGACGGGGTCAATGTCAGTTTCGTTTACCCGATCCGGGAAGGGGAAATTTTCGTGAAAACCTACGAACGGGGAGTCGGTTTTACCAATGCCTGCGGCACCGCCATGTCGGCCGCCAGCCTCGTCGCCGCGACGAACGGGTACGCCAAAAGGAATTCCCCCGTCACCGTCTATAATAACGGCGGGTTCGTCCGGACGGTCATCAGCGAAGACGGGGACAAAATTTTCCTGATCGGAAACGGGACCTATGAATACGACGGGATATTCCGCTGGCAGGAGGATGCCGGGCTGGCCGGATGGGCGATCACCCGCCGCTATCCGGAAGAAGAGGCCGCCTATGCGCGGATCGAAAGGAAAGCCCGGGAAAAAATCCGGGAGATCTTCGGCGTGGATAAAGTTTGAGGGCCTCTTTCCGTCTTTGCAAGCGCGTGATCGAACGGCTCGTATCGCCGCCTCACCCGATGCCGTACGGCCAAAGCAAAATCTCCGTTTTTCGGGAGGCGGGCTACCGGAAGGCCCTGAACCTTCTATGCCGGCGGAACGGCGGGCGGCCCGCCGTCATCCATTTTTTGCCGGCGGGAAGGTTCCGCGGTTCCTTCCTCTTGCCGGGCGGCCGCATCCGCTATTTCCTTTTCAAAAATTCGATGATTTCCCGGAGGACCGGCCCGTTGTCGGTTTCGAAATAATCGCCGAAGGGATCGCCCTTTTCAGCCCGTTTGATGGCTTCTTCGAAGGATGGGGGATCGGGGGAAAGGGACGGAAGGTCCCCCCAATCCAGCGGGGCCGCCACACCCGCCTCGCCGGTCCCTCGCGCCGAATAGGGACAAATGATCGTCTTCCCTTCCCCGTGCTGCGTATAATCGATATAAAGCCGCCTGCCGCGGTTTTTTTTCAGCCTTTCGACGGTGAAAATCCTTTCGTTTCCCGCAAGCAGAAACCGGGAGAGGAAGGACGTGAACGCCCGCGATTCCTCCCAGGTGACGGCCCGGCTGCCGCCGACGGGAAAATAGACGTGCAATCCGTGCTTTCCGGAAGATTTCAAATAGCATTTCAACCCGAGCGGGTCGGCAAATTTTTCTTTGATCATGGCCGCGGCCTCCACCGCAAGGGGGAATTCCCGCTTCGACGGCGGATCCAGGTCGATGACGATCTCCGCCGGGTTTTTCTCGTCGTCCGCCCTGCAAAAGGGGATATGGAATTCGATGGCTCCCTGATTGCCGAGCCAAATCAAGGTGTCCGGCGAATTGCACAGGATGTAGCGGATCCCTCCCAGCGCCGCCGTTTCCACAAAGGGCGGGGCGTAATCGGGGCAGTTTTTTTGGAAAAAGGCTTCCCCTTCCACCCCGTGGGGATAGCGGACGACCGTCAGGGGCCTGTCCTTGAGAAAGGGGGCCATGTACGGGCGGATCCTTTGCAAATAATCGATATAGGCGCTTTTCGTAATCCTTTGCTTCGGCCACAAAATTTTTTCCGGGTGGGTCAGGGGGAAGGGAAAGGGATTGGCCGCCTCCTTGAACCGTTCATAGGTGCATTGCTCCGGGGAAAGGCCGAGCAAAAACCGGGAAAAAACCACTTCGCGGAAGTTTTGCTCCGCCCATTGGAGAAACTTCAATTCCACGCAGATCGAAGGTACGATGTAGATGCATCGGCCGTCTTCCTTTGCGGCATTTTCCCGGATCGTTTTTTTCAGGGCCTCATATTCTTCCCTTTCCAGGCCGTGGCGGAAGGAGCCGACCGGAAAGACCTGTTCCCCTTTGAAAACGGCGGCCCGGAAGTAGCCGTTTCTCTTGTCGTAGGCGTGAATGAAGCAGGCCGCCTTCTTCCAGTTTTTGTATTTTAGCCAGCTGCCGCTTTTCCCCTCTTCCCATCGGCTCGAGCTTTTCTTGGCGACGATCCCTTCCCCGCCGAAAATTTGGATTTTTTCCCAAAGCCTTTTCCCGTCCCCGTCGGCCGGGACCATTTGGACGAAGGAAGGGTTTCCCCCGTCCGGGGCGAGGGGCCAGCCCGTTTGTTCAAACAGCGCCCGGAGCATTTTTTTCCGTTCGAGGTAAGGCAGATGGCGGCAAGATTTTCCGCGGTAAACCAGCAGATCGAAGGCGAGAAATTTGCACGGGTGCAGGCGGGCTTCCCTGCCGATCCCCGCTTCCGAACGGAGGCGTCCCCGCCTCTGCATGGCGGCGAAATCCCCCTTCAACGGATTGGTTAACACCGTAAGTTCCCCGTCCAAGGAAAGGGGGAGAAAGGGGGCCAGGACCTCCCGATTTTTTTCGAAAAAGGCCGCGGCTTCCGGAAATTTGTCCGCGAGCTCTTTCCCGTTCCGGCTTACCAGGCTGAAGCCCTTGCCGAAGGCCAGCGTCGCCCGGAACCCGTCGTATTTCACTTCATAGCGCCAGTCCTTCCCTTCCGGAAAGCGGAAAGTCAGCGTCGGCTGCATCGGTTTCATCGCCTTCACCTTCCGTTTTTATTGTATGGAGGCCCCTTTTTTTTATCCATTTCCATAAATTAGCGGGTTAACGGCAGGGGAAAAGCGGGAAATTAAAGGCAAAAAGGGATGGATGGAGATGCACACGATTTGGAAGGGAAGCCTGCAATTCGGCCTCGTCAACATACCGGTCAAGCTTCATGCGGCGACGGAAGAGAAAGACGTCAAATTCCGCACCCTGCACAAACCTTGCCATACCCCGATCAAATACGAAAAGGTCTGCCCGAACTGCCAAAAGGGTGTCGACAGCGCCGAACTGGTGAAGGCCTATGAATACACGCCGGGAAAATTTATCGTTTTGGAGGAGGGAGATTTAAACAAGCTGGAAAAGGAAATGGAAGAGCGGGCGGTGGAGATCCTCGACTTTGTCGATATGGCGGAAATCGACCCGATCTTTTTCCGGCGCGCCTATTACCTCTCCCCGAACGAAGGGGGAGGGAAGGCCTATTCCCTGTTAAGGAAGGCCTTGGAAAAATCGAAAAAGGTCGGGATCGCGAAAATCATGATCCGGTCGAAGGTGCAGCTTTCGGCCGTGCGCGTTTTCGAAAATACCCTGGTTTTGGAAACGATTCATTTTCCCGACGAAGTGAGGAAGCCGGCGGATGTGCCGAACGTCCCGGCGGAGGATAAGTTTTCCGACCAGGAACTGGAGATCGCCCTGCTGTTAATCGACCGCCTGAGCACGGAATTTTCCCCGGAAAAATACAAGGACGACTATCGGGAAAGCCTGCTGGAACTGATCGAAGCCAAAAAGAAGGGAGAGGAATTCGTCACCCCGGATCAGGCGGAAAAGCCGAGTGCGGTGACCGATTTGCTCGCGGCATTGCAGGCGTCCATCGACCGGACGAAGCCGGAAAAGAAAACGGCCGGAAAAAAAGGCGGCAAATTGGCGAGAAAAAAAGCCTGAATCGATTCTCCCAATGCGGACACGGACGAAAGGGGACAAACGACCCATTTTCAGGAACGGCTGCTCGATCGTTCCTGTTTTTATGGGAAAAAAATCCCGGATAAGTAGTCCGTTTTTATTATTTTTGGAAAATTTGTTATTTTTGCATCAGAATTCGACAAACTTATCCTCCCGTTTGCGCTAAAGTAAATCTTGCAACCTATGGTATTTTTAACCCCAAGAAAGAATAATACAAGGGAGGAGAGGTGGAAATTTGAGAAGGAGGAAGGCTTTTTCCGTTCTTCTGACGGCGCTCTTGGTCTTTTCCTGCGTGATTCCGGCCGCCGGCTTTCGCGCGGAGGCCAAAGGCAAGGTGTCTTTCGGCCAAACCGCCGCCGAGCTTGCGAAAGGAAAAATCGACAAAAAGCTTTACAACCAGCTGGAAAAGGCGGACAAGGTCCGGTTTCTCGTCAAGCTGAAAGATCAGGTGAATCCGCAGCAAGTGGTGAAGAATGCCGAAAAAACCGCAAAAGCCAAACAATTGACGAAGGCGAAGGCGAAGCTGCTCAAAAGGTCGCTGTTGGTCTCCGAATTGCGCGCCAAAGCGGAGGAAACCCAGCATGATTTGACCGCCTATTTGCAGCGGGAAAAGAAAGAGGGAAAGGTCTCAAGCTATCAATCTTTTTACATCGTCAACGCCCTGGCTGTCACCGGGACGAAAGAAGTCTTGGAGAAGCTCGCCCAGTTTCCCGAAGTGGAGAAAATCCTTCCCGATGAAAAACGGAAATTGGTCGGCGGACAAGCGGTAAAGAAGGCCGCAAGCACCGACCGGGAGGCGGAACCTAAGGCGAAAACGAACGCGATCGAATGGAACGTGGAAAGGGTCGGCGCGCCTGCCGTTTGGGAAATGGGCATCGACGGAACCGGTTCGGTGGTCGCCTCCATCGACACGGGGGTTCAATGGGACCATCCGGCATTGAAACATCAATATCGCGGGTACAATGCCCAAACCGGGGAAGTGAATCACGAATTCAACTGGTTCGATGCGGTGGACGGGGAAGCGGTGCCCTATGACGATATCGGCCACGGCACGCACGTGACCGGGACGATGGTCGGCCGGGAACCGAACGGATCGAACCAAATCGGGGTCGCGCCGGGAGCCAAATGGATTTCGGTAAAGGCTTTCACGGAAAGCGGCGGCTATGATTCCGATTTGCTGGAAGCCGGGGAATGGATCCTGGCGCCGAAGGATGCGGGCGGGAATCCCCATCCCGAAAAGGCGCCTGACGTGGTGAACAATTCCTGGAGCGGCGGTTCCGGAATGGACGAATGGTACCGTCCGATGGTCCAAGCCTGGCGGGCGGCCGATATCTTCCCGGAATTTTCCGCGGGAAATGCGGACCTGTTCAATCCGGGCGGGCCGGGATCGATCGCCAATCCCGCCAACTATCCGGAAGCCTTCGCGACGGGGGCTACGGACATCAACAACCGCCTGGCCAGCTTCTCCCTGCAGGGACCGTCTCCCTACGGGGAAATTAAGCCTGAAGTGACGGCGCCGGGCGTAGGCATCCGTTCTTCGGTACCCGGAGGCGTTTATGAGGGCGGCTGGAACGGGACATCCATGGCAGGGCCCCATGTTTCGGCAGCGGTCGCTTTGCTGCGGCAGGCAAACGCCAACTTGACCGTCGACGATATCGAACAGATCTTGATCAACACGGCGACGCCGCTGACGGACGGAACTTTCCCCCAATCTCCGAACAACGGGTACGGTTATGGTTTGTTGAACGTTTTTGACGCCGTGTCCTCCGTTGTGAGCGGACTGGGGAAAGTGAAGGGACAGGTTGCCGCCGAGGGCGAGGACAATGAGGCGCCGGCGATCAGCCATACGGTTCCCGAATGGGCTTTTGACCAAACCGAATTGGAACTGACGGCCACGGTTACTGACAACGTCAGCGTGACGAACGTCTTCGTGGAATACGAAAAACCCGACGGAACCCGGGGAACGGCCGAGGCGGAAAGGACATCCGGCGATCATTTGAACGGGGAATATTTTGCCGTTGTACCCGCGGAGGACGTCCGTCAGGGGACCTTTGCCTACCGGATCCATGCGGTGGATTTCAGCGGCAATGAAGCGGTCAGCGAAGAGTTCTCCATCAACGTCTTGCCGGCCATCACCGTGGGATACGAACAGGATTTTGAAACGGACATCGCCGGCTGGAAGTCTTACGGGACCAATGATGTTTGGGAATGGGGTGTTCCCGCGAGCGGGCCCGGAAGCGCCTATTCCGGGGAAAAAGTCTATGCCACTTCCCTTGCGGGCAATTATCCCAATTCGGCCAACATGAATCTCCTGATGCCGCCCATCCAATTGCCCGAAGGCCCGTCCTATCTGCAATTTAAACAATGGTATCAGCTGGAGAGGGGCTGGGATTATGCCCACGTCTTCGTCTCTACGGACAAAGTGAACTGGGTGCAAAAGCTCCGGATCACCGACACCTCCAACGGCTGGGTGGACGGCCAGGTCGATTTGAGCGAATATGCCGGGCAAAGGATCTATGTGATCTTCAATTTGACGACGGATTCGAGCGTGCAGCGTTTGGGCTGGTATCTGGACGATGTAAAGATTTCCGCCCAGCCTTTGGAAAATTCGCGGATTAAGGCCGGATTGCCCTATTCCAAACTGGCGGGCGACAAGGCCGGCTTGGCCTTGAAATCGGGCAAGGTCGATCCGGATCAAATCAAACCCGCAAAAGAACAAAAAAAGCCGGGGAAGGGCGGCAAAAAACCGGCTCCTGCAGCGTTGCCCCTTGAGGCGCAAGTGACCGTCCTCGAAACGGGGCGTTCCGTGCGGACAAAGGCCCAGGACGGCAGCTATGAACTGACCCACAGCGCCGGAACTTACACCCTGCAGGCCGAGGCATACGGCTACCGGACCCAAACCCGGACGGTGGAAATCCCGCGGAACGGGGAAACGACCGCAAACTTCACCCTGGAACCGCTGCCGACCGGAACGGTGACCGGAAGGGTCATCAACGACTTTAACGGAGAGCCGGTCGCAGGAGCGAAGATCTATTTGCTGGAAGATCCGGCCGTTCCGCCGGCAGTAACCGATGCAAACGGGGAATTTACCCTGACCGCCTACGAAGGGGATTATACCCTGAAAGTGGTGGCGGCCAGATTCCACAGCGAAGAGCGGCAAATCCGTGTTCAAGGCGGTGAAGAAACCGTCCAAACCGTCCATCTGAAACCGTTCATCGGTTTCCCGGGCGAAATCGGCTATGACGACGGGACGGCGGAAAACGCCAGGGCCTTTTACGATGCCGGAAACGGCTGGGCGGTCAAAATGACCCTGCGGGACGGCTACGAGCGGGCCCTGCTGACGGGCGGATTATTCCGCTTCTGGGACACCGAATGGCCGGTCCCTGGAGGAACGGAATTCCAAGTTGCCGTCTATGACGCATCCGGAACGGACGGCGGACCGGGACGCAAACTGGCCGGTCCCTTTGATGCCGAGGCGCTGCGCAACGGCGAATGGACATTTGTCGATTTGGCCGATCACGGCATCGAAGTCGGCAAAGAGTTCTTCCTCGTCTATATCCAAAGCGATCCTTACCCGAATTCTCCGGGACTTGCGACGGATGAAGACGGCCCGTATGCGGGACGGAGCTGGGAGTTGGTCGGCGGCACTTGGTCTCCTTCTCCGGAAGATGAAGGGAACTACATGATCCGCGCCGTTGTCGACTATGAGGCGGCACCGCCCGTCATCGAATCCCCGGGGGACGGAACCTTCACCAACGAGCAACACATCACCGTTACCGGGACGGCGGCGCCCAATCTGACCGTGAAGCTGTTCAACAACGGGGAAGAAGCGGGCGAGACTGCGGCCGATGCGTCCGGCAAGTTCTCGGGTACGGTTTCTTTGGCGGAAGGGGAAAACGTATTGACCGCCCGGGTGGCCGCAGATAACGGCATGACCGATCCCTCAGGGGAAGTGCGCGTCGTCTATGACCCGAACGCGCCGCAATTGACGATCGAGTCGCCGAAAAACAAATCGAAACACAATCGGGAAACCATCACCGTCGAAGGGACGGTACAGGACGAAAACCTCAACTGGGTAAAGGTGAACAACAAGCTGGCGACGGTGAAGGACGGCCGGTATTCGGCACGGATCATGCTTGACGAAGGGGAAAACGTCATAAAAGTGATCGCCCAAGACAAGGCGGGGAACAGGACGACGAAGAAAGTGACCATTTCCGTCGATTATACCGCGCCTGTCCTCGAGAACGTGAAACCCGACCGGGATTACCGCCTCAAAGCGGGTGAAACGGTCGTTGTCGAATTCACCAGCGAACCCGGACTGGCCGCCAAGTTCGTCATCCATATGCCCTTGACGAACATCCAGTCGTTGGCCAACGCCAATGAATTGCCGATGATGGAAGTTTCCCCCGGCCGCTATGTCGGCTATTATACCGCCACTTCCAACGTGGTCGCCGACGGGGCGCGGGTGGAAGTGATTGCGACCGACGGCTTCGGCAACGAATCCCGGGCGCTGGCCTCCGGAAAACTGTTCATCAACGTGGATGGAGAGTAAACCGGCCGGGAGAATTTTCAGAAAGGGGTGCCCTTGGCAGATCGGGGGCCCCCTTTCTTTTTTCGTTCACGATGCGGGAAGCGCGGTGAAATCCTCCTGCTAAATTCGGGAAAGATTGAAAAAATTTGTTTAGAATTTCTTTTTTCATCCATACTAATAAAAACCATCTTTTGATTTTATTTTTAGGAGGATGAACATGGCTACCGGTAAAGTGAAATGGTTTAACGCGCAAAAAGGATACGGATTTATCGAACAGGACAACGGGGAAGATGTTTTCGTCCACTATACGGGCATTTTAAGCGAAGGGTTTCGTACATTGGAAGAAGGCGAACGGGTAAGCTTTGACATAGAGGAAGGGCAGCGCGGCCCGCAGGCGGTCAATGTGAAAAAATTATAGCTTCTGTCTTCAAAGGGACGCACCCGCGAAAAAACGGGGCGTCCCTTTTCCCTTTTCAAGAGGTTGCTATTTCAGGGGCGGACCCCGGGACGGCATGGACTTCAGCCAACCCCCGCAGGAGCAGATAAATTTTCTTTCGAATTTGGCTGCAATACGGCCATGGACTTCAGCCGGCCCCCGCAGTCCGGCGGGCGGAGCAGGGCATCCGCTTATATCTTTTTCGGAAAACCTGGAGATAGGGAAGCCCGTCATCTCCGCCATGTTGGTACGGGCGGCAATGCCGGCTTTCCATTTTTTCCGCTGGCCGCGGCGGAAACGGAAGATCGATTTTGCCGGCGGCGCTTCCCGACGGAAAACCGGTCGAGGCGCGGGAAAACTCCCCCTTTATTCGTTTGCGGTTTACCGGAACCTCCGGGAAAACGGGTGCGTAGCAGGGAACCGGCGCTGCGGCTTTCGCAAATGGGGGAGGCGGAATCCGCAAAAGAAGGCCCCGTGCCGATGACCTGCCGGACGGGGGGAACATGCGGCCGGGAAATTCCTCGTTTTTTTCCGTAAAAAAATATATAATTAAAGTAATGTTTTTGTAACATTTGTTAAATAAAAACAGTCTTATAAAGGGAGAAAAGATTTGGGGAAACCGAGGACAGGTGGCAGGCATGCGATCAAAGCGAAAAAGGAAAAACATGGGGCGGGGCCGCGCGATTTTTCTCTTTTTAGCTATTATTCTATTAAGTTTTATTCTTTGGATCAGCATCTCCCCTTCTTTTACCCGTTCCGGCGAAAAGACGGTCCGTTCCGTCCCTTCGATGCAAGAAACGGCGGTCAGGCCCGACCGGCAGCCGGCCGGCGGAAGCGGCGATCCGGCGAAGGGGGGCGCAAGCGGACGGAGCGGCAACGGGCAGAAGGATCAGAAGACGGGGAAAAGGGGAAGCCGGGTCGGAAATGAGGAACAGCCCGGCAAAAAAACGCAAGGGCTAGAGACAAAAACGGCGGAAGGAACGGGCAATCCTCCGGCTGAAAAAGGCGGGAAGGAAAATTCCCCGAAAGAACAGGCGGAAAACGCCGGTCCGAAGGAAAATGGAAAAGGAGATGCGGCGCCGGAAAATCCGCCGCAAAAAACCGTTTTTTTGACGTTTGATGACGGCCCCAACGCCTCCACGAAAGAGATTCTCCGGCTCTTGGAAAAATATGATATGAAAGCGACGTTTTTTATGGTCGAACCGAACATGAAAAAATATCCGGAGATCGTAAAAGAAGTCATCCGGCAGGGACACCGGATCGGCTTGCACAGCGTGACCCACAGCAAAACCCAATTTTACGCATCGAAGAAAAGCGTCGTAGCGGAAATGAAAAAGACGCAGACAACATTGGAAAAAGTTTCCGGAAAGCGTTCCCGGATCATCCGCACCCCCTACGGATCCAAACCCTATATGAAGCCCGAATACATGGAAGCGGTGAAACGGGAGGGCTTTATTCTCTGGGATTGGAACGTCGACAGCCGGGACTGGAAATTGACCGACGGCTCCTTTGTGGAAAATACGATCCATCAGATCGAACAGTTTCATCGCCCGGAACCGATCGTGATCCTGCTCCATGACCGGAAGACGACGGCCGAACATTTGGAAAAACTGTTCATCTATTTGAAAGAACGGCATTTTCAGACGGACACGATCAACGAACAGCTGGAACCCGTTCAATTGTAGGAAAACGAGGGGTGGCTCTCCGCTCGCGGCTTCGGTACCGCAGGCGGAGATTTTTATTGGGTTTCCGCGGGGGAAATCGGACGGAAAGATTAATTTACAAGAAAATAATTATGTAAACTTAATGCCATAAAAAAACGACCCTTTTGGTGAAATCGCTTTCTTTCTTCGCAAAAAGGGAAAAGCGCCAAAGTCAAACGGCGAATTCCCAATCATCCGGATGACGGCACAATTCCGCAAAGGTATCCAACGGGATGGGGATAAATCTGACTTCATCACCGGGTTGGCCGAAGGAAACGATTTTTTGGAAGATGTTTTGCGGCGTCCTGCCGATAATTTGCCATTCCCCAGTCGTTTTGACGGGATAGATCCCCGTTTTCGATTCGCTGATCCCGACAGATCCGACGGGAAGATGGATATTTTGCGTCAATTTCTTTTCCACGGCGATCCGATGGTTGTTTCCCCCGATAAACGGGATGTGCAGGCTGAACCCGATGAAGGAGATGAAATATTGTTCGTTCGTGTGGATTTGGATGATCTCGTCCACGGACAGCCGGTTTTGTTTGGCGACTTTCATCAGATCGGGGGCGATTTCCGGGTCGTAGCAGATCGGCAGTTGGATCCGCCGCGCTTCATCTTTTACGGCGGCATCCGTTTCCTCCATGATGTTTTGGATCCAATTCTGCACGGTTTCTTCCGGATTTTTGCCTCCGACCTTCTCCGGATCATAATAGACGGTGAGCGTCGTAAAGGAAGGGACGATCTCCGATATGCCCGGCAGCATCCGTTCGTTCATTTTTCTCGCGGCGTGATACATCTTTCGGACCGTTTCCCTTGAAAAATCCCCTTCGAACATAACGATGACCGAATCGTCGAAAATGGAGTAAATGGTGTATCCGGTATTCATGTTTCACCTCGAGCTCATTTCGGTTTGCCAAGGCCGTCCGGATCCGCGGGAGCATCCAAATCCGTTGTCTCTTTTTTTCGGAAGAAAAAATAAAATATGTTGAAACATTTTTTATTTTACTTCTCATTTCCATCAAATTCAAGAGGCCTTCATCCAAGATCCGCCGCGTTTCGCCTCAAGGCCTTAAGGCTGAAGCCTATCGATGCCGGATAGAAAAGCCGGAAGGATTTTCGGGAGCCGGCGCAGGGGATGAAGGGTGGTATTTGAACGGGTGCGAAGATCCCGGGGTTAGGCCCGTTCCGTTCCGAAGCCGTTTCTCGCCGTTCCCCTTTTGCGGATCTTCCGGCCGGATCGGACCGTTCCCTGCCTGTCCCGGCGGCGGTCATAAAAGGCAGGAGGGCATGCCCTGCGGGGCGCGTCCCGCCCCCGGTTCAAGGCCGTGGTCACCGCGGTCTCTCCCGACGGCTTTTTGAAACCGGTCCCCTCCGTTTTCTTTCCCGTCTTCGGGCAGGAATCCCCGTCCGCCGTTTGAGGCGGCCGGTTTCGCACGGGGAGGAAAGGGAAGTGCCGGAGAGGATTTTCCCTTTTTCGAAGGAATGAACGTCCCGTTTCCGGCAGAATACCGTCTCCGTTTCCGGTCTGACGCCGGCTGCGTCGGAAAGGAAGCCCTCCGCAGGAAAAATATTCCCGCTGTCAACGGTTTATTGGGAAAACTTTTTGTCTAAATTTTGACATTTCTATTGATTTTTATTAGATAAGTAGTAAGATTATATTGGAAAATGAAATAATTTCCTATATAAATGCTCTGTCTTTTGGCCGACGGGGATTCATCATTTTTTCATTTTTTAAAGGTCAGCCGTTTCCGGCTTTTTCTGCGGAAAAACTTGGCAGGGAAAATTGGAAACGGTTAAAACTTTGTTAATATAATTTTTCACCGTTTGCACATTGAAAAGGATGATTTGTCCTACAAAAAACATGGAGGGTATTGTCATGACCAGTCTTAACGGCAGCCCCCAAAACCCTTGGGGAGAATTTCACGGTCCAAACATCGGCTACATTATGGAAATGTACGATCTGTACTTGGAAGATCCCGGTTCGGTGGATCCGGCGCTGAAGGAGCTGTTTGACAAGTGGGGGCCTCCGTTCGTTGACGGAACAGCGGAAGAGAGAAAAATTGAGGCTGCAGAGGGGAATTGGGAAAAAATATTGCTCGCGTCCAAATACGCCGATTATATCCGCTCCTTCGGCCACTTGGCGGGAAACATCAATCCGCTCGAGACGGAGAAAAAACAGGCGGATCTGTTGGATGAAGGGAAATTTCAGCTGACGGAAGCGGATTTGCGCGCCATGCCCGCCTCGGTCATCAGCGCGAATCTTCCCGGCCGTTTTTCCAATGCGCTGGAGGCCGTCCGTTATTTGAAACGAATCTACAGCGGAAAAATCACTTATGAATTTGACCATATCCAGCGGGCGGAAGAAAAAGATTGGCTGTACGGAATGGTGGAATCCGGCCGGTTTCATCCGGAACTGACGCCGGAAAAAAAGAAGGCCGTCTATCAGCGCTTGACGGAGGTGGAAGCCTTCGAACAATTCCTTCACCGGACCTTCGTCGGGCAAAAACGGTTTTCCATCGAGGGCGTCGACACCCTGATCCCTTTGTTGGATGAAATTATATCCGAATCGGTGAAAGGCGGCACAAAAAACATCAATATCGGCATGGCCCACCGCGGCCGCTTGAACGTGCTCGCCCACGTATTGGGCAAACCTTATGAGATGATTTTCGCCGAATTTTCCCATGCCCCGAACAAGGAACTGGTGCCTTCGGAAGGCTCCATCGGCATCACCTTCGGCTGGACCGGGGACGTGAAATACCATTTGGGATTGGACCGCCGGCTGATGGAAAATCAGACGGTGCGGGCGCGGATCACTTTGGCGAACAACCCGAGCCACTTGGAATATGTCAATCCCGTCGTCTGCGGCTATACCCGCGCCGCCCAGGAAGACCGGACGATGCCGGGATACCCGAAACAGGATGTCCAAAGATCTTTTTCCATCCTGATCCACGGCGACGCCGCCTTCCCCGGCCAGGGGGTCGTGGCGGAGACGCTGAACTTGAGCCGGCTGAGGGGCTATCAGACCGGAGGGACGATCCATATCATCGCCAACAATATGATCGGCTTTACGACGGAAAGCGAAGATTCCCGGTCGACCCTGTACGCAAGCGACCTGGCGAAGGGATTTGACATCCCCGTCGTCCACGTGAACGCCGACGATCCGGAAGCGGTGATCGCCGCAGCCCGATTGGCGGTTTTGTACCGGCAAACCTTTAAAAAAGATTTTCTCATCGACCTGATCGGATACCGCCGGTACGGGCACAATGAGATGGATGAACCGATGGCCACCAATCCGTTGATGTACCGGACGATCCACAACCATCCGACCGTCCGCGAACTTTACGGCAAAAAGCTGATGGAAGAGGGAATCCTGACTCCCGAGACGGCCGACCGGTATTACAAAGAAGTCGAGAAAAAATTGAAAACCGCCTACGACCGGGTGCCGAAACCAAGGGAAGAAAAAATCGACCTGGACCCTCCGAAATGCGTAGAAAACGGAATCCCCGAAGTGGATACGACGGTCCCCAAGGAAGAACTGGTGAAACTGAACGAGGAACTTCTGGAATGGCCGCAAGGCTTCCAGGTGTTCCAAAAGCTGGAACGGATTTTAAAACGGCGTTCCGGGGCGCTGAAGGAAAATAAAATCGACTGGGCCCACGCCGAGGCCCTCGCCTTCGCCACGATTTTGAAGGAAGGGATTCCGATCCGGCTGACCGGACAGGATTCGGAAAGGGGAACCTTTGCCCAACGGCATCTCGTCCTGCATGATGTCAATTCCGGGAAGACGTTCTCTCCCCTCCATTACATTGCGGGCGGCAAGGCGTCCTTCGCCGTTCACAACAGCCCGCTGTCGGAAGTGAGCGTCCTCGGGTTCGAATACGGCTACAATGTCTATGCGCCGGAGACCCTCGTGTTATGGGAGGCCCAGTTCGGCGATTTTGCCAACTCCGCCCAGGTCATCATCGACCAGTTCATCTCATCGGGAAGGGCGAAATGGGGGCAAAAATCGGGGCTCGTCATGCTTCTGCCCCACGGCTATGAAGGGCAGGGTCCGGAACATTCCAGCGCCCGCCTGGAAAGATATTTGTCGCTCGCGGCGGAAAACAACTGGACGGTAGCCAATATGACGAAATCCTCCCAGTACTTCCATATTTTGCGCCGGCAAGCGAAGATTCTTCTTAAGGAGGAAGTCCGTCCGCTGGTTATCATGGCGCCGAAAAGCCTGCTCAGGCATCCCCTTGCCATGTCGGGCCTCGAGGATCTTTCGGAAGGGAAATTCCATCCGGTCCTCCCGCAGCCCGGATTGGGAACGGAACCGGAAAAGGTCCGCCGCCTGATCCTTTGCTCCGGGAAGATTGCCATCGATTTGGCGGAAAAGCTGGAAGAAATCGAGGACAAAAGCTGGTTCCACATCCTGCGGGTGGAAGAACTGTACCCGTTCCCGATGAAGGAGATCGCCCGGTTCCTGGAACAATACCCGAACGTCAAAGAAATGGTTTGGGTGCAGGAAGAACCGAAAAATATGGGCGCCTGGAATTTCGTCGAACCCAGGCTGAACGTATTGGCGAAAGACGGCGTCGACGTGGTCTACGTGGGAAGAAGAAGAAGGTCGAGCACCGCGGAAGGGGATCCGCTCGCCCATAAGATGGAACAGACGAGGATCCTTCAGGAAGCTTTCACAAAATAATTTTTCGTAAATTGAAAGGAGATTTAACCAGTGGCAGAAATTAAAGTACCTCCGTTGGCGGAATCGATCACAGAGGGCACCATATCCAAGTGGCTGAAAAAACCGGGAGATTTCGTTCAAAAAGGCGAGGCCGTCGCGGAGCTGGAGACGGATAAAGTCAACGTGGATTTGATCTCGGAAGAGACGGGCGTCATACGGGAGCTTCTGTTTCGGGAAGGGGATACGGTGAAGGTCGGCGATCCGATCGCCGTTGTCGCCGAAGGAAACGGGGCGCCGGCCGAGCCGGCTGAGAAAGCGGCGGAAGCGGAAAAGGCGCCTGCGCCTGCCAAGGAACCTGAAAAAGCGCAAGTCCCTGCGGCGGAGCCTGAGAAAGCACAAGCCGTGGAAAAGAAAGAGGAAGTCCCGCCGGCCCAGCGGCCGATCGCCACGCCGGCGGCCCGGAAATTGGCCAGGGAGAAGGGCATCGACTTGACGCAAATCGCTCCCGCCGATCCTCTGGGCCGGGTGAGAAAACATGATTTGCTCGACGTTTCCGCCCGGCAGGAAGCGCCCCGGGAAAAGGCCGCGGAAAGCGCCGGTCCTGCGCAAATTTCTCCGCAAGGCAAACCGGTGGAAATCATGAAGATGTCCCGGCGCCGGCAGACGATCGCCAAACGCCTCGTGGAAGTGCAGCACACCGCGGCCATGCTGACCACCTTCAACGAGGTGGATATGTCCCGCGTCATCGAAATCCGCAAGCGCAGGAAAGAAAAGATTTTCGAAGAATACGAGGTCCGTTTGGGCTTCATGTCCTTCTTCACGAAGGCCGTTGTCGCCGCCTTGAAAAAATATCCGCTCCTGAACGCGGAAATCGTCGGCGATGAAATTATCGTGAAAAAATTTTACGACATCGGCATCGCCGTCTCCACCGACCAGGGGCTCGTCGTCCCGGTCGTCCGGGATGCGGACAAGAAAAACTTCGCCGAAATTGAAAGGGATATTGCCCATCTGGCCGCAAAGGCCCGGGAAAATAAATTGTCCCTCGAAGATTTGCAGGGCGGAACGTTTACGATTACGAACGGGGGCGTGTTCGGTTCGCTGATGTCCACCCCGATATTAAACGGCCCCCAAGTCGGGATTTTGGGCATGCATAAGATCCAAAAACGGCCGGTCGCCATCGACGACGAACGGATCGAAATCCGGCCGATGATGTATATCGCCCTGTCCTACGACCATCGCATCGTCGACGGCAAGGAAGCGGTCGGATTCCTGGTCAAAGTGAAGGAACTGATCGAAGATCCGGAACAATTGCTGCTGGAAGGCTGATTGCTTCACATCCGGGTGCCGCCTGAAAAGCTTTGCCTTTTCGGGCGGCTTTTTGCGTACCCCGACGCAGGTGCGTCATCCGGGAAGCGGGGCAGTCCCGAAAGGGACTGTTTCCGGCCGGGGACTCCCGCCTTTTCGATTTATTTGTGCCCAATACAGCATTCGCGATCCTTGGATGCAGCACGGACAGAAGGTGAACACATGTAAGAAAAGCCATCTTAACTCGAACGAAAATGGGCTGAATATTGAAAGAAATTAGATCGGTTGTTTTCTGAAAAATTCATATTATTTAGAATGACGTGCGGAATGAGATGAAAACCTTGGTTGTCCTTATCCTTTCCTTGAGTTTCTTATCAGCCTGCAAAGATGATTATGAAAAATCGAAAGCGATCCAAAAAGAAATATGATTCTGCCATCAATCAAGTCATTGAATTGGAAAATGAGCGGCTAAAAAGTGAGAATAAACCCGAAATAAAAAGAAATGGGGCATCGCAGTTTATAACAAAGGCGAATTCATTTGGCTTCCATATTACGTGGATTCGAAGGAAGTAAACGCTGCCTAGCAAAAAGTAAACGACAAGTACGTTTTGCTCCCCGCCGAGGAAGCTTCAGATAAGCTTGATGGAGCGAATGAAGAGTCTATAGAAAACCTTGGAAAAAAATAATAAAGACGCACTGTTCTTCGGCGGTTCGGTGTTTGATTCAGCGGTCGCCCCTGTCATTTTGCATGATAAATTTTGTCACAGTTGCGGCAAGCGGCGTCATCCCCCCTTATAAAACGGGAATCGGTTTTCGGTGAATTTTTCAGCGGGAAGCCGGCCTTGACGGATCTGGACAGAAGGAAAAATAAAAGGGCTGTTCAACCCATCGAAAGGATTCGGAATCTGCCCATGGTTTTCCGTTTTTCCGCTTCAAACTTGTCACAAACAAATCTCCGGCTTTCATTGAACGGCGGGCTGCGGTTTTTTATAATGGAATTGGTAAAGGAGGGAAAAGCATGATCCATACGCGCTGGGCGGAACTTCCCCCGGTCAAAAAAGTCAAATGCGTCCATACGAACGCAAAAAAATATACCGTCGACCGGGTTTTGACGCCGGGGAAAGTGTATGAAGTGAAAAATGAAACCGAGGAATTTTATTTTATTGTCGACAATCTCGGAAAGGTCGGGGGCTATTACAAGGATTATTTTACGGAAGCGTAATCCGCGAATTTCCAAAAAGGGATGAAGATCCATGCATATTTACCGCGAGGAAGAAATCCATGCGGCCGATGCCAATGCGGCTAAGAACGGACTTTCGGTCAACGCGTTGATGGAAACAGCCGGAAGAAGCCTGTTTTATGCCATGCGGCAATATGTCCGGCAGACCGACCGGATCCTGGTCTTATGCGGCAGGGGAAACAACGGCGGGGACGGGATCGTCCTCGCCCGGTATTTCCGCCAATTCGGCTACGATGCCGAACTCGTGTTTCCTTTCGGTTTGCCGAAGGCGGAAGCGGCGGCGGAACATTTCCGCTATTACCGGAACCTTCATTTCCCTTACGGGACGACGTGGGAAAAAGACGGGCGGTACGACGTCATCGTGGACGCGATGCTGGGCGTCGGGACGAAACTCCCGTTGAAGAAGGATGTGGCGGAAGTCCTTTCCTGGTGCAACGCCCAAAACGCCCTGCGCCTTGCCGTCGATCTGCCCACCGGGGTCACGGCGGATTCCGGAGAAACGGAGGAGGCCTTTCGGGCGGACATCACCTTCACGTTGCACGGCTATAAACCCTCCGCCTTTTTGTATCCTTCCGGCAAATATTACGGAAAAATCAGCGTTCTCGATATCGGGCTGCCCCATTCTTCCAAATGGCGGGTATGGGGAAGGGAAGATGTCCGGCGGACATTAAAAAGAAGGGATCCCTTTTCCCATAAGGGCAGCTTCGGCACCGGCCTTTTGGTGGCCGGATCGGACGAAATGCCCGGATGCGCCATCCTGGCGGGATCCGCGGCGATGCGGGTCGGGATCGGAAAATTAATGATCGGCACGACGAAATATGCCGCTTCCATCGTTTCTCCCCGATTGCCGGAAGCCACCTATTGGCAGATCAACCATCAAAGCGGGGAAGCCCTGCGGCTTCCCGAAGGAGTGGACGCGGTGGCGGTCGGACCGGGGATTGCCGATGCGGACTTCATCGAACGGTTTTTGACGGAAATCTGGCCGAAGGAGATCCCCCTCGTCCTGGATGCCGGCGCGCTGCAGCCGCGGAACTGGACGAAGCGGAAGGCGCCGACGGTCATCACCCCCCATCCCGGGGAAATGGCCCGGTTGACGGGATTGAAGGTGGAAGAGATCCAACGGAACCGGATCAAGGTGGCAAGCGATTTCGCCGTCCGAAACGGAATGATCGTCGTATTGAAAGGGAAGGATACGGTGATCGCCTTGCCCGACGGCACGGGATTCGTCAACTTGACGGGAAACCCCGGGCTGGCCAAGGGAGGTTCCGGAGACGCCTTGACGGGTATGATCCTCGGACTGGTGGCCAGCGAGCCGGATCCGGTGGCCGCCGTAGCCAATGCGGTTTATCTTCACGGGTTGTGCGCCGACGAATTGCTGAAGGAAGAGAGCGAACGGGCGATCATGGCGGGGGAAATCTCCGCAACGATCGGCCGGGTCCTCCGGTCGCTTTCGGAAACGGAAGAAAACGGATCGTATTAAGGGTTATCTGGGGCGGCGAGCCCTCTTTTTTTTGCGTCCCGATTCCCCTGAGTCCCCTGCTGAAGGAAAACAGCGGCCGCCCGTTTTCTTTTTCATCGAAAGGCGGCCGCCGGCCGAACGGACAGGATCCGCCAAAGAACCAAGAACGCCGCCGGCTCCGCATCCCGCGGACGAGAACCTTTGCCGACGGTTTTCACCAATTCCCGGCCAAAGGTTTTTCGCATACGGACTCCGGCCCGCGGGTCATCCCGATTCCTTTTCTTCAGCCTTGCGCTCCCGTTTCCTCCAAAACCTTCGCCTGGATGAGCCGTTTCCGGACTTCTATCCCCAGCCAGGCGGCGATGGCCGCTTTCAGGATCCCCGGCAGGAGAAAGGGAACGAAACCGGAAAGCAGGGCTTCATCCCATTCCAAATCCGCCGCCCACTTCAGCCAGACCGTACCGGTCGCTAACGGGATGAACATCCCCGCCGTATTGGCCAGCAGCGCCTGCGGCAGCCGGAAGGATGTTTTTTCAAGGATGATCCCCGTTATGTAAGCGGTAGGAATGAAACCGAAGATGTATCCGCCCGTCGGCCCGAAAAGAACCGAGGGCCCGGCATGCAGATTGGCAAAGACGGGGGCGCCGGCCAATCCCAACAGGCAATAGAGAACGACCGCCAGGGTGGACAACTTGGAGCCGAGGATCGTTGCGCAGAGCCCGATGGCCAGCGTCTGCCCGGTGATCGGGACGAGCGGGAGAGGGATGGTGACCTGCGCCAGCACTCCGATCATGGCGGCAAACAAGGCAGCGAGAATCCAATGTTTCAATTTCATACCCAGAAACCCCCATTTCCTAATTGTTAACCTTTAATTAAAAATGGTTAACATTTCTTGTTCCATTATAACGGCCGGGGAGGATCCGGTCAATGCAAAAAAAAAGAAGGGATGTCCTCCCTTGTTTGAAATGGCCCTTGACAGGGCCGTTCTTCTTTTTTCGGTTTCCATTCCCCTTTACGAACTGACCTTTTCGAGATATTCCAAAACTTCCCGGGTGTCAAACCGTTCCCCCATCGGGAATTTTTTCAAATAACGGTTGCGCTCGTCCAGCACATAGAAAAAGGTCGAATGGATATAAAAGCCGTTTCCGGGGTCCCGGTACTGGAATTGGAACGTGTCGGCAATTTTCTGGATTTCTTTGCGGTCCCCGGTTAAGAAAAACCAGTTTTCATCATCCGCCACGCCGAAGGCCTCCGCATATTTTTTCATCACGTCCGGCGTATCCCGGTAAGGATCGATGGTGATCGTGATAAACTGGATCCTTTTCCCGTACAAATTCCGTTCTTCCAGCTGCTTTTTCAAATGCACCATTCTTTGCGTCGTGATCGGACAGACATCCGGGCAGTTCGTATAGATGAATTCCAATAATTTGATCTTCTTATCGGATTTTCCGAAATCGTAAACCTCTCCATCGCTCGTTTCCAAGCGGATATCCTTCGGGATCCGGGCGGAATGGTCCCGATAGATGAAATAGCCGATGCCCGCCGCCATGATGAGCAACATGGCCAGCGCGCTGATCCAGTATATTTTTTTCATATCATCTCCCCCTACATCAAGCATACAAAAAAAGCCGAAAAATTTCTTCCACATTTTTAACAATCAGGTGAATTGCCCGCATTCCTCCCGATGCCGGCAGGAAACGGCAGGATAGGGAGATGGAACTGAAGGGATACTACAAATAATCTGCGGAAAAGGAGTGGATGGGAATGAAAAAAGAAAAACGGAAAGAACCCGGCGCGGGCGAATATGTTGAAGAGATTTCGGAAGGATTGGCGGAGACGCAAAAGCTATTCAACGACCAATTTTCCGAAGGCACCGCCGATCGTTTGGCGGAAAAGAAAAAGAAGGGCGGAAAATAGGAAAAGGGCGCCACATCCGCCCTTTTTCCCGATCGGCAGCACCGTCCGGTTCACGGATTCCCCGTTAATCCGAGAAAGGCGGCCCCGGTCCCTGCCGTTCATGGCCGCGATGGGTGATGCCGGTGCCTGTTTCGCCGAATGGACGGGAAATCACCGCCTTCTTTCCGCTTTTGGCCGTTTTGGTCCTTTTCATTCTTCGCTCAAGAAGGAATGTTCATCCCCTGAATCGCCATTCCCCTGTCCGGATTTCGGCGTTCCGAAAAGAAACGACCGTTTTATCATCCCCGTCTAATGGAAAAGGGGGAGTGTCTTTTGAAAAATAACCCGTTCTTTTATTTTCTTTGTATTTTTTTAATGATTTGGATTGTCGGCTGTTCGAATGGAGTGGTTACGAAAGGAAGAAAAAATGAACATGAAATATTTTCTCCGTCCGTCAAAGCCTTTATTGAAGCAAACGGAACCAAATATGAAATGAAAAGAGGGAGATATCAATGGGAAAAGCCCGTCAGTCCAAAAATAATAGAAGCTGTATTGGTCGAGTACGCAACGCCGTATGAAATGGCCGGGAAGATGAGCGCCATCCCATTAAAACCTGGTGAAGAAATTATCATCATCATTGAAAAAAACCCTCAAATCGCGGTCTGCTTATGGAACGAAGGAGGAATGGAGCGGGAGGTTGAGGTGCGGGATGGAAATCGGCTGACCCTTCCGTCAAAGCCGGGCAAATATATTTATGAAGTTGCTGCCACATGGCCGAACGGCGAGGCTTCTTATACATTTGTTGCAGAATTGGAATAATTTTTAAAAGAACAGGGGATTTCTTCCCGCCCGGCAAACGGGAATGGTCAGCTGCCGCGATCACAAACCTTCCGCCTGGTTCAGGGATGGTTTCGCCTAATCGACGACGATATAGGCGACCATCGGCCCCTGACGTTCATGGTCATGATGGGTGATGCAGATCAAGGGATAGATCCCCTTTTTGTCGAATCGGGCGGTGATCACCGTCTCCTTTCCCTTTTTTACCGTTCCTTGCACGTCCGTTCCTTCGATCATGAAGGAATGCTCCTCCCCTTTGATGCCGAAAAAGCGCAGACGGACCTTTTCCCCTTTCCGGACATAGATCGTTCCCGGATCCCAACGGTAAACCTCCAATTTTTTTCCGTCTTCCGTCTCGGCGGCAATTTCATTGGTAACGATGGTGATTTCCCGGATCTGTTCTTCCTCCGCCTGAAAAACGGGGATGGTTTTCGCCTGAAAGGAATACCAGACCGCCGCCGCGATCACGAACAATCCCGCCAACAAAACTTTTCGGAAAACTTTCCCGTTGATTGAAAAAAATCCCATGCTTTTTCCCTCCCGAAAAAACCTGTCCATCCTATTCTATGCACGGGCCGGGGCATATTTATCCTTGCGGAAGAATAAAATTTTTCCTATCAAAAAATCTGTTAAAATAATGAACCAAGATGACGGTTTGAAAACGGGTGGGGAACATGGAACTGAAAGCCAAACTAAAGCGGCATTGCCTTTTTGTTGACTTGCCTGAGGAAATATTGGCGGATTTGGAAACAAACGCTCAAATAAAAACCTTTCGGAAGGGCGATCATATTTTTTTCCACGGGGAAGAACAGCTGGCGGTGTACTTCATCATCGGGGGGATCGTGAAGATCTACCGGACCGATGCGAAAGGCCGGGAACAAATCCTTTCCGTATTGAACGAAGGGGAGCTGTTCCCCCATACCGGGTTTTTCCAAAAAATTTCCTATCCCGGAAACGCCGTGGCCGTTCAGGAAGCGGAATTGGCCTATTTCCTGCTGGAAGATTTTGAAACCCTTATCTTGAAACATGGCGAACTTTGCATCAGACTGTTCCGGACGTTGGAAAAGAAAATCATGGAACTGCAAAACCGCCTTGAAGATCAATTGTCAAACAATGCCTATGAGCAAGTGGCGAAATTGCTTTTGCGGCTGACGGAACAATACGGGGAAAGCCTCGGCGGGGAGAAAGTGCGGCTAAGGATTCCCCTGTCTCATAAAGAAATGGCCCAAATCATCGGCACGACGAGGGAGACGGTGAGCCGGACCTTTTCCGGTTTAAAACGGAAGAACATCGTTTTCCACGACGATACCGGCGCCTTTTACATCGTCAACCGGGAAAAGTTGACGAAGGAATTGGACCCGGGGCGGGAAGGAGAGACTGAATCGTGAAGGGATCCCGAACAGGCGGCCGAAAATTTCGTCCTTTTCGGGATCAGGTCTGTCCTTTGGCCGGGGAGGATCCCGGCGGGGGAACTGCCGCCGATAGCTCCCCCCAGGACAACTCGGTTTTTTGACAACTCGGTTTTTTACAAGATGCGGGTTTTGCGGCGGCGAAGGCCCATTCGCTTTATTCGGAATCGGGCCTTGGCGATGTTCTCTTTTGACGGAGGAATCCTGCCGGTTTTGGCCCGTTCGGCGGTGCGATTATCGGGCGGAAGGGTGTCGGGGCATCTTGAAGACGATTTCTGGTTGATGTTGATGGTCAAAATGTCTTTGAAGAAGCGCGGCGCCGATCCGGAGATGGCCTCTTTTTTTTGGTGAAAAGCGGAAAATGCGGGAACGCATGGCTGCAAACAAGCGGGGGATGATGGCGGAAAAACCTTCGTCCGGTCCGGGAAAATCTTCCGAAAATATGGTAAAATCATGACAAACCGTATATTCGGAGGATGGCATATGAAGATTCCCTTTGAACAAATCGTATCCTTGGACCAGATCGGGAAGGGCGGCGGAAAAAGGACCAATGAGCTGTTTTCCCTGGCGCAAAAAGCGGATGTCAAACCGGCTGTTCAGGACGAAAAAAAGGTCCTCCTTCTTCTCATCGATATGCAAAACGATTTCATGGAAAACGGTGAACTGGCGGTCCCCAACTCCCACGGGGACGTTGCCAATACGCTGCGGTTTATCTACCGGAATTTCGAAAAAATTACCGATATCGCCGTGTCTTTGGACACCCACCACGTCCATCAAATCTTCCATCCATCCTGGTGGACGGACCGGAATGGCAATCATCCGGAGCCTTTCACCGTTATAACGGCGCGGGATGTGGAAGAAGGAAAATGGCTGCCGGCATTCGAAAAAGAAATCAGCGTGGAATATGTGAAAAATCTGGAACGGTCCGGGAAAAAACAGCTCGTGATCTGGCCTTACCATTGCCTCGAAGGCACTTTCGGCTGCGCCCTCGAAGGGCAGCTGGCCAATATGGTGTATTTCCATTCCCTCTGCCGGGGATCGGATGTGAAACGGATCGTCAAGGGGCAAAAACCGACGACGGAGATGTACGGCATCTTCAAAGCGGAATATGATCCGACGGGGGCAAGGAACGACGCCTTGCTGGAGGAACTGAGAAAATACGATCAAATCGTCGTCGCCGGGGAAGCGAAATCCCATTGCGTCCTGGAATCCCTTTGGCAGCTGGTCGAATACTTCGCCGAAAAGGAAGAGCCGGCTTCGAAGATTTATTGCCTGGAGGACTGCATGAGCCCGATTCCCGGCTTTGAAGAAGCGACGGAAGAGGCTTATCGGAGGCTTTCCCGCGATTACGGCGTCCACCTCGTCAATTCGGCGGAATGGTCCCTTTAACGATCCGTGAACGCGCACCGAAATGGCCTGGGAGGCAGCCACCGGGGAAAATGGGATCCGTGGCCGATTCCTCCGGGAACCGGCCGCTTTTTTTGGGCGAAAGGGACCGGTAAATCCGCTTGAAGGGCCGGATTTTTCATCGCGCCGGGCACGTTCATCATTTTAGCGGCACGGAAGCGGCGAAAACCGCCCCGGTTTTCCAAAAAAATGAACGGTAACCGTATAAATCCTTTTTATGCCGTTCACAATGGTAGTAAAAACCGGAGGTGGTTCCGATGAAACATTTCGCTGCCCTGTTCGTCAAGTTTCTTTCCTATTCGGTGATCTTGCTCTTTGTCCTCGGGTTTATGTACGAAATTTCGGCGGGAGACGTCGTGCTGATCAGCCTGATCCTGTCCGCCGGCCTTTACGTCACGGGGGATCTCTATGTGTTGCCCCGCTTCGGCAATCGGGCGGCGGCGCTCACCGATTTTCCCCTGGCTTTTTTAGGCATATGGACGCTCGGCAATTACGCCGGGGATTTCCCTCGCGGAATGGGTTCCGCGGGATTGATTTCAGCGGTCATTCTCAGCATTTTTGAATTTTATTACCACTATTACCTGTTAAGAAATGTGATTCAGGAAAGGGACCGCAAGGGAGGAAAACCGAAATTCCACCTGCTTAAAAAACCGGTTTACCATGCGGAAATCGCCGAAGAACCGCTGCAGCGGAACAGGGAGGAGCACAACCGGCGGCCGACCTGAACTGAGGTGCCGCCGGATCATGCGGTTGCCGGATCAGCGGTGCCGTTCGTAGGGTGTCTTTGGAAAATCAGAAAAGGGAAGGGGCTTTGGGCCCCTTCCCTTTTCCTGTCGGCGGCTAAGCGGCAGGCATTTTTTTCATTTGCTTCGGAATTTTATTCACCAGATTTTTGAAAAAGGTCATGTTTCCCTTCCTCGCCATGCCGTATATGGCCAGTCCGCCCATGCCGATGCCGAGGATCGACCACCACATTCTTCCTCTTTTCCGTTTCCCAGGCATGTTCCGGTTGACGAGCTTCATCAGCGATTTTCGGTTCATTTTCCGGTTCATCCGCAAAGGATCCCTCCTTAAGCAAAAGATTTTGCAGCTGCCGCACTTTTATTTTTTGTTTCGGATCGGAAAAATATCAGATGTATCATCCGAAAAGAACTGCCAATGGTTTGGAAATCGGTGAACGCGAAGGAATTTGTCAAAAAAAGTACGCTTTTTTAGCGAAAATGATCATATTTTGCGCTTGCCGGGGAAATAAAAGATCGGGAAATTCCTTTTCTTTCCGTCTCCCTCCAAATGTTTACTGTCATAAACGGGAAACGATGCGCCAAAACTAAAAAAAATTTTGCAAAGGAGCCGTCCCGGATGTTAACCGATGATCAGCTGAAGCAGTTTAAACGGATATTGACGGAAGAAAAGGAAAGGATGGCAAGGCAGCTGAAGCAGAACCGGCATTTTCAGCTGGAGGAAGGTTTTTACCACGAAGCGAGCGGCGAGCTTTCCAGCTACGACAACCATCCGGCCGATGCGGGGACGGAGTTGTTTGAAAGGGAAAAGGATATGTCCCTGAACGAACATGCGGAACAGGAATTGAAAAAAATCGGGGAGGCGCTGAAGGCCATCGACCGGGGAGATTACGGCCGCTGCAAGGTTTGCCGCCGGCCCATTCCCCTTGAACGGCTGCAGGCGCTGCCGGCCACATTGTTTTGCAAAGAACACAGCCCCGAGCAACGGATTTCCAATCAACGCCCCCCGGAAGAACCCTATGTCGGGTTGTCCTTGAAAATCTCCAGGGACGGCGGGGAAGCCTTGCGGGAAGTGGCCAAATGGGGGACATCGGACACACCTTCGGATTGGGCCGAAGGGCGGGAGGACGGCGGCTATAAAAACCTTGACGAGGACCAGGAATATGTGGAAGCCTATGAAAACTTTATCGGGAATGACAGCAAAGGGAAAAAGCGGGCCGTGTACCCGAACCGGCGACACGAACAATACGAAATGGCCTTGGATGAGAACGGGATCATGACGGTTTTCGGGGATTTGCCCCCCGGGGAAAAGTCGCCCTATGACGAGGATGAAAAGGAAGGAAAAAAATAGCGTTTCACTCGGGGCGGCGCTGAAGGCAAAAGGATGAAAAGGAAGGAAAAAATAGCGTTCACGGGAACCCTTGCCGGCCGGGGTTCTTTTTTTGGCTGTAAAAAGCTTTCCTCCCCTTCCCCAAATCCATTATGATAAGGATATGGGAAATCGGCTGCGGCTTTATGTGCGATCGCCGGCCTTTTCTCCGGCAATCCCGTTTGTCCGTTCCGGAGATTTTGTGTCCGAAGGGTGGGGATGAACATGAAATGGGAACAAATTCAGGAGAAGATGGCGAACCGGAAGCCGGATATGGCCGGCAAACGGGAATGGCGGGTGTACGGGATTCTGGTTCCTCTTTTGGAAAGGGACGGGGAGATCCATCTGCTTTTTGAAGTCCGCTCCGGAAAATTGAGAACCCAGCCGGGGGACATCTGTTTTCCCGGCGGCAGGATGGAAAAAGGGGATCCCGATCCGAAAAGGGCCGCGGTCCGGGAAGCTTGTGAAGAGCTGGGGATTTCCGAAACAGCGATCGGGGACGTGTATCCCCTCGATTACATCGTGCAGCCGCTGGAAGGAAGGATCATCTACCCTTTTGCCGGAAATCTCCGCGGTACTCCGGCCTTCCGGCCGAATGAGGAAGAGGTGGAAGAAATTTTTACCGTTCCCCTTTCCTGTTTGCGGAAGGCGGAACCGGAAGTGCATACGGTTTCCTTTCGGCCTATCCCGGAAGAAGATTTTCCCTTCGACCGCATTCCCGGCGGAAAAAATTATCCCTTCCGGGAAAGGAAGGTCAAAGAATTTTTTTATTATTACAAGGATTATTGCATATGGGGATTAACCGCCTACATCCTTCATCAGTTCCTGCAGGCCTTGGGAGAGGATCCGGTGGAAGGAACCGGCGGGTGATTAGGGGGGGAACGGTTTGGGCGAAAAATATTACGTGGTTTGGCACGGTAAAAAGAAAGGCGTATTTTCCAATTGGAAGGAATGCGAAGCGCAGGTGAAAGGCGTGCCGGGGGCCAAATACAAGTCCTTCCCGAGCAAAGAAGAGGCGGAAGCGGCCTTCCGCCGCGGCTGGGAGGCTTATCTCGGGGAAGGCGCCGGAAAAGGGGAAACGGAAGGGAAAAACCTGCCCTCCCATGCGGACAAGATCGAAGAGAGCATCACCGTCGACGCATCCTGTACGGGAAATCCCGGACCGATGGAATACCGGGGCGTCTATACGAAGACCGGTCAAATCCTGTTCCATTATGGCCCGGTTTTCGGGACGAACAATATCGGCGAATTTTTGGCCATCGTCCACGCCTTAAGCTACCTGAAGAAAAACAACCTGCCCTATCCGGTCTATTCCGATTCGGAAAACGCCATTTTATGGGTGAAAAGGAAAAAGGCGAACCCGTCTTTGCCGAAAACGAAGGAAACGGAAAAGGTTTGGGATTTGATTCACCGGGCGGAAAAATGGCTGAGGGAAAACGACTGGGAAAACGAAATCCTCAAATGGCGGACGGAGGAATGGGGGGAAAACATCGCCGATTTCGGCAGAAAATGAATGCGGAGCGGCGTTTCCTCTTTCCGGCGGCGCTCGACCGGCAGATGCCGCAGGGCTTGTCATCCTTCGGACCGGAATCCGGCCGCAGGCGGGATCGGGGTCCTTTCGGGGCGGATCATCCGGCCGGAAGCCCCGGATGGCGCTTGAAAAGCGAAGGGACGGAGAAGCCATGCGGACAAGGGGGCAACGCAGCCGTTTCAGCGGCCTTTTTTGGCGCTTGCCGGCGTTGCCTTCTCCTGCCCCGAATCCGGCCGCCGCTTTTTCCCCGAAGGGGTTGTTCGGGGAGGAAGGGAGAAAAACTTTTTTTCAAAGGAGGACGGGGCGCCGAAAGAGGGAAAAAGAATTTGTGGGACGGCCCCGGTGCCAAACCTGCGGGATGCCCGTTTTTCGGCGGCGGAAGAAAGGGCCGCCTTTTTTGTTTTTAATCGGGCGAAATCAGCACTTCCACCCGGCGGTTTTTCTGCCTTCCTTCTTCAGTGGCGTTGGAAGCGATCGGCTGGTATTCCCCGTAACCTTTGGCGCTGAACATCTTTGGGTCCAATTTTTTGTTTTCCAGGATGATTTTCATGAAGTTTACCGCCCGCATGACGCTCAGTTCCCAATTGGAGGCGAATTGGGAATTATGGATGGGGACGTTGTCCGTATGGCCGCTGATCACGACCTGCCGGGGAGGGTCGCTGACGAGAAGTTCACTGATTTCCTTGGCGATGGGGATATCTTCCTTTCTCACCGTGGCGCTTCCGGAATCAAAAAGGACGCTGTCGTTGATCCGGATCAACAGGCCTTCATCCGACAAGGAAGTTTGCAATTGGTTTTCCAGATGCCTCCGCTGGATGAACGCCTCCGTTTTTTCCTGGATCTCCTGCAATTTCTTCAGCTTTTCCGGATCCATCCCCAGTTCTTCCAAATTGATCGGCGTCTGCTTATTGCCGACTTGCGTGTTCCTTTCGGGAGCGGAGAAATCCAAAATGCCCGTGCCCCCATGGAAAATGTCTCCGAAAATTTTCGAAACGGCGTTGAATCTTTGCGCGTCGATCGCGGTCATGGAAAACAAGACGATAAACAGGGCCAACAGAAGAGTCAAAATATCCGAATAAGGGATGAGCCATGATTCGTTGATTTTTTCCATATCTTCCTGGTGTTTTTCGCGTTTAGCCATTTCGCCATTCCCTGCTTTCCCTTAAATATTCTTTCCGTTCATTGGCCGGAAGGAAAGAGGAAAGTTTTTGCTCGATGACCGACGGAACCTCCCCTTCGATGATGGAAAGGATCCCTTCGATCATAATATACTTGGTTCTGACTTCCAGTTTTGACTTTTGTTTCAATTTATTGGCAAAGGGGTGCCACAAAACATAACCGGTAAAGATCCCCAACAGGGTGGCGACGAACGCGGCGCTGATCGCATGGCCCAAAGCGGTCGTATCTTCGATGTTGGACAAGGCCGCGATCAGTCCGACGACGGCTCCCAAAACCCCCAAGGTGGGCGCGTAGGTGCCCGCCTGGGCGAAGATCTGGGCGCCCGCCTGATGCCGTTCTTGCATCGCTTCGATTTCTTCCATCAACACATCGCGGATATATTCCGGGCTCTTGCCGTCGACGGCCAGCATCAGCCCGTTCTTGAGAAAGGGATCTTCAATTTCCTCGATCTTCGATTCCAACACCAAAATTCCTTCTTTTCTTGCGATTTGCGACCACTCGGTAAACATGCGGATCAGGTCGGTGGTTTTCATGAGCTGCTGCTCTTTAAAAATGATCCCGAACAGTTTCGGAATTCGTTTGATTTCACTGGAAGGAAAGGCGACGGTGACGGAAGCGATCGTCCCGAAAATGATGATCAGGATGGCGGCGGGATTCAACAAGATTTCCGGTTCGACCCCTTTTAAGAACATGCCGTATCCGACGGCGATGATCCCGATGATGATTCCGATGATCGTCGTTCTGTCCATACTGTTCACCTAGCTTATTCATTTTATTTTTTGATGCAATGGCGTTAAGATATCTAATCCTTATTTCGACAAAATTTTTCATTTCTTTAGCGGTAAAATTTTTGCATCGGCACGACCCCTTTCGGGAGCGCCCTTTTGCTGTGGAATCGGCCCCCGTCCCTTCCCGGGCTACACGTATTTTTCCAATACCCGTTTGACCGAAGGGACGTAGGGAGAGCCGAACAGGTTGACGTGGACGAGCAAATAAAAAAGCTGGTACAGCCCTTTCCGGTCTTGGTATCCGTCCGACAGGGGAAGGATTTCCTGATAGGCGGAATAAAAAGATGGGGGAAAGCCGCCGAACAATTCGGTAAAGGCGATTTCGAATTCGGAATGGCCGTAAAAAACGGCAGGGTCGATCAAATAAGGTTCCCCGTTCTTCCCGCCGATCCAGTTCCCTCCCCAGAGATCCCCGTGCAGCAGGGAAGGCGTGCATTGGCCGGGAAGGTAGCGGTCGAGGTTCTCCAGCAAAACATCGAGCTTTTTCCGCAAGTCCCCCGGCAGCAATCCCTTTTTTTCGGCCATCCGGATTTGCGGAAGCAGCCGGCATTCCCGGTAATATTCGATCCAGGAGGCGAAGCGGCCGTTCTTTTGCGGCAGGATCCCGATGTAATTGTCCTCGGGAAATCCGAAAAATTCCTGCGGAATGCGATGCAGATTCGCCAACTGGCGGCCGAGCTTTTCCCCGAGGCGATCCGATTTTTTTCCTTCGATCCATTCGAGGAGAATATAACCGTAATCCTTTCCGTCCTTATAACCGTAAACTTTGGGCACGTGGACGGCGCCGGATTCCCGCAGCGCTTCAAGCCCCGTCCTTTCGCAGGCGAAAAAACGCCCGGGGCAGTTTTTCCGGAATTTTAAAAAATACTCCCCTTGTTCCGTCCGCAAGTAGAAGGCCTCGTTGATATCCCCGCCGTGAACCCTTCTCCAATTTTTCAGCTTCGTTTCATCCCCGATGGTTTTCAAGGCGTCGTAAAAAATGGTTTCCATTTCCCTCTCCCTCTCTTGCAAGCGGATTTTTTCATTTTTAACTCTACCAAATTTCTCTTTTTCCAGAAATGAAAAACCTTTAAAAACTGCCGGCGGCGGGAAGGCGCGGCTTGCCGCGGCAGGAATCGAAATTTGGGAAGGACAATGACGAAGGGGCGGGCGATCGCAAGCCGAAGGGGCGGAGCGTTTTGAAAGGGAGAGAAGAGGGGCGGGGAAAAAAGAAGGAGGTCCGGGAACACCCGGCCGATGGCCGCGGCGCCCGGCGCCTCCGGAGGGTTGCAGGGGGACGGGGGACGTGCGCGGGTTTTTTCGGCCAGAAACCGCCGATTCGCCGGGCCTTCCGGAAAGCGCGCGAGGGCATGGGAAAACGGCGTCCTTTTCAAATAAAAAAACCTGAGCCGCACTTGCGGACTCAGGCCGGAAGATGGGCCGCCTTTTTGCCTTGAAAAAGATGCGCAAAACGGCCGGGTTTTACTGGAATTCGATGTCGATCATATCAAAGTTTTACGGATCCGGAAGCCGATTTTGCCGGGTTTTACTGGAATTCAATGTCGATCCCTTGATTGCCGGTTCCTTTCAATTTCGGCATGCGGATTTCCAAAATGCCGTTCCGGTAGGTGGCTTTCGCCCCATCCGCCGATACGGGCGCCGGCAGCAATACCGACCGATGGAAGCTTCCGGATATCCTTTCCCTCCGGTGGTATTTTTCATCGGTGAGTTCTGCGGACTGTTCGATTTTTCCGCTGATCACAAGGGTTTGGTCGTGAATTTCGATCTTCACGTCGTCCTTTTTCTTCAACCCGGGAAGATCGCATGTGGCGATCAATTCCTCCTCCGTCTCCCGGATGTCGACCCGGATCTGTTGAAACGGATGGTCATAGGGGAAGATGGAGGGAAAATCGGCAAAAAAACGGCTTAAATTTTTGGTCAGGGACGAAAAATCCCGGAACGGATCGTAAGGAATCAGGGACATGCTGAATCAACCTCCTGAAAATAGCTTGGAACGTACGGGGAAAAATTATTCTCCCATATTTTATGGAAATCGCGGGAAAAAGAAAGGGATAAGAACCTACCGGGCGGTCCGAAAAAGATTGACTTTTCCAACGGATCGAGTCATAATTATATATGAACATATACTCATATATTTAATCGGAGGATGCCCATGAAAAAAGACGCCGGCCCGCTTTGGCTTTCGGATGAAACCGTCGATCAGGTTGCCCAAATTTTCAAAGTATTGGCGGATCCGACGAGAATTAAAATCCTGTATTTATTGTCCCGGGAAGAATCCGGAGTCAACCGCCTCGCCGATATGTTGGGTTTGTCCCAGTCGGCCGTGTCCCATCAGCTTCGGGTGCTGAAAAGCATGCGTCTCGTCAAAAACCGCCGCAGCGGGCAATCGATTTTATATTCCTGCGATGATGAACATGTCATTTCTTTGCTGTGCCAAGCTATCGACCACGCCGGCCATGAAGGGAGAGATTCTTTTGGCGGACCGTCGGCATCATCACCATCCGGATGACCACCATCACGGACATCCGCATCACCATTTTGACCATTACCGGGAAGGAAATAAGAAGGGGTTAATGATTGCCGTCTGCATCACGGCAGGCGTCATGCTTTTGGAATTTTTCGGGGGGATTTTGACGAACAGCCTGGCCCTTTTGTCCGATTCCGGGCATATGCTCAGCGATCTCGGTTCGCTCCTTTTGAGTTTTATCGCCATCCTGTTCGCCAAACGGCCTTCCTCCCCGGAAAAGACATACGGGTATTACCGGTTTGAAATATTGGCGGCATTTGTGAACGGAATCACCCTGTTCTTTTTGTCCGGCTTTATCGTCTGGGAAGCGGTGAAAAGGTTTTTCGATCCCCCGGCGGTAAACAGCGGGGCCATGATCGCCATCGCCTTCGCCGGACTGACGGCCAATCTTTTGAGCGCCCTGGTCCTGATGAAAACGGCCGATGTCCAGGGAAACATCAATATCCGGAGCGCCTTCCTCCACGTCGTCGGCGACGCCTTGGGGTCGGTCGGAGCCATCGTTGCGGGGTTTCTCATGTATTCTTTCGGCTGGTATCTCGCCGACCCGGCGATTTCCGTTTTCGTCGCCCTCCTGATCATGAGAAGCGGCTGGAACGTTTTCAACCGCTCCGTCCATATTCTGATGGAGGGCACCCCCGCCAACATCGACCAACGGGAAGTGAAAAGGGCGCTGGAAGAAATCGACGGGGTCATCCGCGTCTGCGATCTGCACATTTGGACGATCACTTCCGGGATGGATTCGTTAAGCTGCCATCTTTTGGTCGACAAGGATTGCGATTGTCAAAAAATCCTGCAAAAGGCCATCCATCTGATGGAAGAAAAATTTCACATCCGCCATTCCACGATCCAAGTGGAAAAACCGGACATCGCCCACTTGAAGATGGGAATTTGACCGCCGCGGCCGGCCTCCGGCCGCGTTTTTTCTTGCCGGCGGCCGGTACATGTTTTGCCGAAACGTGCGCATATTATAAATGCGGCGGGAGAGTCAAAACATGAAGGAGGACAAGGAATGAGTTTCCAGCAGCAAAACCAACCGCAAACCAATTGGCAACCCCAACAAGTTCCCGGGAAATTCAACCACGGCGGCCATGAAGTGTTCGATGTCCACGAAGTCTTGTCCACAACGATCGGGGCTTTGAACGTATATACCCTGTTGCGGCAATTCGTCAAGGATCCGGAACTTACGGACATCATGAACCGCCAATATCAGTTCATCCAAGATGAGTACAATATCACCTTGGAATGTTTCCAAACCGGAAGGGATCCGTCGAAACCGACGCAAAGTTACATGATGAAACAGAACAACGATTTTGTTTACGGCATGAAGCAACAGCAGCCGAAAAAGCCGGTGCAATCGGCCAATGAAATCAATGATGCGGTTGTCAGCGGCCTGTTGCTGGGGCAATTAAAGGCCATTGCCACAGGAAAAACCTTTGCCGCTTTGGAAACAACCAACCCCGTCGTCCGCAGGGTGCTTCAAGACTCGATTCCCAACGATATCGAGATGGCTTACGAGCTTTCCCTTTACCAAAATAAACACGGGTATTACCAGGTTCCCCAGCTCACGCAGCAGGACATGACGATGATGGTGAACGCTTACGCAAAAGCCCAGGGGCAATCCCCGTACGCCCATTAACGGCGGGGGTAGGCCCCATGCGGAAGGCTGTCCCGAAAACGGGGCAGCCTCTTTTCTTCCTTCGGTGGGCAGGCGCCCGCCCGGATCCCCTTCTGCAAGTATGGCCCCGCTTTTGGACCCCTGGAACGGCTTGCCCAGGGATAGACGGACTCCGCCTTGCCCGAAAGATTCCTTCATTGGGAAAGATTCTTTCACCGGGAGTCCCCCTTGGCCGGACGAACTTGCCTTGGCGTCAAGGGACTCCCGGGGCCGGTTGGAATATCCCTGTCAAGGGACTCCCGGGGCCGGTTGGAATCCCTGTCCCGGCCGCACTGGCATCCGTCCGGCGCATGCAGGCTGTTCGGAACAGGGACGGTCGGATTCGGTCCAGCAGGAGGCGGGCAGCGCCTTGCAAGCGGAAGCGATTCCTCGGCCGGATCGAAATTTCGGGTAGAGAAAATTCGGGCGGATTTTCGGCGCATCCCCCGCCTGCCCCGCCGGCTTTTCGGACACGGCGGCAGACCGGAAACCATATCCGGGCCGGACCGGCAGGCGGCCCCATAGCCATTTCCCGCCCGCTTTTCCCGGAAACCGTGACAGCGGGGGCGGGTCATTATAGAATAATTATTGGACATTCGGGAACACGGGGGTTTCCTTTCGGGAGAAGATTTTGGCATTATTATAAGTGAATGGAATTTTTCAATACGGGGATCGAAGGCTTTCCGAATCCCCCAGGGAGGAGACAAGAAGATGACCCGGATTTTGGTCGTTGACGACGAACCTTCCATCGTCACTTTATTGACGTTCAATTTGGAGCGGGCGGGCTTCGAAGTGCAAAGCGCCGATGACGGCATCAAGGGGCTGAAGATGGCCACGGAAGGGAATTATGACTTGATCATTCTCGATTTGATGCTGCCGGGGATGGACGGGCTGGAAATTTGCAAGACGCTGCGGCAGGAAAAAAATTCGACGCCGATCTTAATCTTGACGGCGAAGGAGGATGAATTTGACAAGATCCTTGGGCTGGAATTGGGGGCGGACGATTATTTGACGAAGCCTTTCAGCCCGCGGGAAGTGGTGGCCCGGGTGAAGGCGATCCTGCGGAGGACAAAGGCGGGACAGCTCCAGGAAAAAGAGGAAGGGGAGGGACCCATCCAAATCGGGGAATTGAAAATATTCCCGAACCGTTATGAAGCTTTTTTCCGCGGGGAAAAATTGAATCTCACTCCGAAGGAGTTCGAGCTGCTGCTCTATTTGGCCAACCATAAAGACCGGGTATTGAGCCGGGAACAATTGCTGGATGCGGTTTGGAACTACGATTTTACCGGGGACACCCGCATCGTCGATGTACATATCAGCCATTTGCGGGAAAAGATTGAAGAAGATACGAAAAATCCCAAATACATCAAGACCGTTCGCGGCTTCGGCTACAAAATGGCGGGAGAGTAAAAATGAACAGATTCTGGCTGAGGATATCTTCCTTTTTTTTATTGCTCCTGTTTCTCGTCCTGGCCGGCCTTGGCTTTTCCGTCGCCAAACTGGTGGAAAACAGCTACAAGGACATGGTGGAGAGGCAGTTGCTGCATGATGCGGACATGGTAGTGAAATCCGTCGGCGGCTCCCTTTTCAGCGATGCCCCCCACTTGCAGGAAAGGATCCGTGAATGGTACGGGGGCTGGGACGTGCGGGTGACGATCATCGACAAAAACGGGAAGGTACTGGCCGACTCGTCCGAGGATCCGGAGAAGATGGAAAACCACCGTAACCGCCCCGAAATCCGGGCGATCTTCGATGATAAGAAGGAATACGGCATGGCTCTGCACCGGAGCCAAACCCTCGGATACAAAATGATGTACGTGGCCAGGCCGGTTTACGATGAAAATGGGGAGACGAAAGCCGCCGTGCGGACGGCCATTTCCTTGAAGGAGATCGGCAAGGTCGTGGACCAGCTTTGGCTGAATCTCGCCATCGCCATGGGGATCGCCTTCCTCTTTTCGGGAATCATCGGGATCGCCCTGGCCAGGGGCATCACCCGTCCCGTGGAGGAAATCACCCGCGTCGCCAAGACGCTGGTGAAGAAGGATTACTCCCAACGGGTGGCGATCCGGACGAAAGGGGAACTGAAGGAACTTTCCGATGCCATGAACCTGCTGGCGGAAAGTCTGCAAAGCCAAATGGAAGAAATCTACGAAAACCAGCAAAGGCTGAGCGGCATCCTGAACAATATGGCCAGCGGGGTCATGCTCACCGATCTGAACCACCGGATCGTTCTCGTCAATCCGGCGATGGAAAACATGATCGGCATCAAGGAGAAAGACTTGATCGGCAAGTTCCATATCGCCGCCGGAAAGAGTTTCGGCCTCAGCCAATTGATCAACCGGTCGTTGACGGAAGGCAAGAGCATCCACGAGGAAGTCCACGTGTATTTCCCGAAGGAAAGGATTTTGGATGTCTATATCGCCCCCCATGTCAACATCCACGGTGAAAAAAAAGGCGTGATCACCGTTCTCCACGACATCACGAACATCCGGCGGCTGGAAAAGATGCGGAGCGAATTTGTCGCCAACGTTTCCCACGAATTGAAGACGCCGGTCACCTCCTTGATCGGGTTTACGGAAACGCTCTTGGACGGGGCCATGTACGATGAAGAGGTGGCGAAAAAATTTTTAAAGATCATCCATGACGAAAGCGTAAGGCTCAACCGCCTGATCAGCGATATCCTCCTCATCTCCAAAGTGGAACAGGAAGGGCTCCCGTTAAAATTGGAGGAAATTGACATGGTTTCCGTCATCGAAGAATGCGTGGATACCGTCCAGGAAGAGCTGACGAAAAAGCAGCTGCAGCTCTCCATGCCCGAACGGGGGGAAGTGCGGTTTGAGGCGGACCGGGACCGGCTGAAACAGATCATCTTGAACCTTGTGTCCAACGCGATCATGTATACCCCTCCCGGGGGCAAAATCCGGATCGACGCGGCCGATCGGGGAGAAGAAGTTCATTTTGTCATTGAGGATACCGGGATCGGCATCGCAAAAAAGGATATCCCGCGGATCTTCGAGCGCTTTTACCGGGTGGACAAGGCCCGCTCCCGCAATTCGGGCGGAACCGGTTTAGGGCTGGCCATCGTCAAACATTTGGTGGAATCCCATCACGGGAAGATCCATGTGGAATCCGAGCCGGGCGTGGGAAGCAAGTTTACGATCGTGTTTCCGAAAAAGCAAAATCGTATAGGGTGAAAACCAAATGCAAAAGATATGAACAAATCCCTGTTCATATCTTTTCTTTTTTGTCCGGAAAGGTTTGAGCCTTTGAAGGCGGACAAACGGCCCGTCTCCAAAAAAACAGGCGGCTTTTCGCCGGGATTTATGGAGAATTTATCCGTCCTTTACAAAATCTTAATACTTTGTTCATACCCGCTTAAAAGTGGGCAAGTATGTTTAAAGTGTAAAAGCTAGGACCACGAGATTGAAATTTAAGGGGGACATTTGATGAAGAAAAAGTTTTTCGGACTTCTCACGTTTTTGCTTCTTGCGGGGATCGTCCTTGCGGCTTGCGGAAACAACGGCAGTAACGGAAACGGCAACAACAACGCCTCCGAAAATGGCGGAGAAGAAAAACAGGAAAAAGTGACCGGTTCGATCACCGCCGTCGGTTCGACCGCCATGCAGCCGCTGGTGGAAGAAGCGGCTTCCCAATTCCAGGCGGAAAACCCCGGGGCGACCATAAATGTCCAAGGCGGGGGAAGCGGGACCGGTCTCAGCCAGGTGAATGAAGGGGTTGTCGACATCGGGAATTCCGACGTGTTTGCGGAAGAAAAGGAAGGGATCGATGCAAATAAACTCGTCGACCATAAAATCGCCGTCGTCGGCATGGGCCCGATCGTAAACAAGGAAGCGGGCGTAGACAACTTGACCAAGGCCCAGCTGATCGATATCTTTACCGGCAAGATTAAAAACTGGAAAGAAGTGGGCGGAAAGGATGTGGACATCGTCGTCATCAACCGGGCGGAAGGTTCCGGCACCCGGGCCACTTTTGAAAAGTTCGGTTTGGACGGGGCCGAACCGGTCAAGGCCCAGGAGCAGGATTCCTCGGGAACGGTCGTGAAGATCGTCAGCGAAACGCCCGGAGCCATCAGCTATGTCGCCTTCTCCTACTTCAATGACAGCGTCGTTCCGCTGAAGATCGACGGCGTGGAACCCACCCAGGAAAACGTGGAAACAAACGATTGGAAGATTTGGGCGTACCAGCATATGTACACCAACGGCGAACCGAAAGGTTTGACCAAGGCCTTCATCGACTACATGCTGAGCGATGAAATCCAGTCCAATCTCATTCCCGAACTCGGCTACATCCCCGTTACCGGGATGAAGGTGGAAAGGGACGCCCAAGGAAACGTCACGAACAAATAATCATGGCAAAGATTTCGGACCTCTCAACGTCCGCGTTGAGAGGTTATCCCCTTTTATGCGGTTGGAGAGGAGTTTAAGCATGATCAATAAAGAAGAAAGAAAAGAAGCGATCGAACAGTGGAACAACCAAACAAAGGTATGGACGGAGAAACGGGGGAAAGCGGTCACTTTTCTCGCGGTGAGCGTGATGATTCTTCTGTCCTTTTCCATCCTGATCTTTGTCGCGTCAAAGGGCATCACCATCTTTACGAAAAACAACGCCAGCCTCGCCGATTTCTTCTTCGGGACGGAATGGAAGCCGAGTGCCGTCAACGAGGAAGGGAGGCCGCTGGTCGGCGCCCTGCCGATGATTTTCGGCTCCTTTTCCGTCACGATTTTGGCAGCGGTGATCTGTTCCCCGCTTGCCATCGGCGCGGCCGTTTTTATGACCGAGATCTCGCCGAAATTCGGAATGAAGGTGCTGCAGCCGATCATCGAACTCCTGGTCGGCATTCCTTCCGTCGTCTACGGCTTTTTGGGGGTTTCCCTCGTCGTTCCTTTTTTGAGGAACACGTTTTCGGGGAGCGGATTCGGCATCGCCGCCGGAACGATCGTCCTGACGATCATGATTCTGCCGACGATCACCAGCTTGTCGGTCGATGCGATCCGGTCGGTCCCGGATTCGTTAAGGGAAGCCTCCCTGGCTTTGGGGGCGACCCGCTGGCAGACGATTTACCGGGTCGTGTTAAAGACCGCCTTGCCGGGCTTGCTGACGGCCGTGATCTTCGGCATGGCCAGGGCCTTCGGGGAAGCGTTGGCGGTGCAGATGGTCATCGGCAACTCGACCGTCATTCCCGATTCGCTCTTTGAACCGGCTTCAACATTGACGAGCATTTTAACGATGGGAATGGGTTACACGGTCATGGGCCAGGTGGACAACAACGCCCTTTGGACGTTGGCCCTGATGCTTCTCCTCATGTCGTATGTCTTCATTTTCATCATTCGGATTATCGGGCGCAGGAGGGAACAGCAATGAACAAGAAATTGGCGGACCGCCTGGCGACGGCTGTCTTCTATTTCATCGCCGGGATCATCATCGCCCTGATCGCCTTTCTGATCGGCTATATCCTGTTCAGGGGAATTACGGTGATCGACTGGAACTTCCTGACGTCGCCGCCCCGGACATCGCGGCCGGGAGGGGGGATCGGGCCGCAGCTGTTCAACTCCTTCTATTTGCTGGTCATCACGCTTGTCATCACCATCCCCCTTTCCTTGGGAGCGGGGATCTACATGGCCGAATACGCCAAGAAAAACCGATTTACCGACTTTCTGCGCACCACGATCGAAGTATTGGCGTCTTTGCCTTCGATCGTCGTCGGCCTCTTCGGCTTCCTCTTGTTTGTCAACTATATGGGGTGGGGATTTTCCATCTTTTCCGGGGCCCTCGCCTTGTCCGTCTTTAATTTGCCCCTGATGGTCCGGGTCGTGGAACAATCGTTGAGCGCCGTTCCCCAGGATCAGAGGGAAGCCGGCTTGGCCCTCGGGATATCCCGTTGGGAGACGGTGAAAAAAATCATCCTTCCCCGCGCCCTGCCGGGGATCATCACCGGAATCATCCTCGCATCCGGCCGCGTTTTCGGAGAAGCGGCGGCGCTGATTTATACCGCGGGAATGAGTTCGCCCAACTTGAATTTCAACGACTGGAATCCGCTCAGCCCCGCCTCGCCGTTAAATCCGTTCCGGCCGGCGGAGACTTTGGCCGTCCATATTTGGAAGATCAATTCGGAAGGGATCATGCCGGATGCCCAGGAAATTTCCGCCGGGTCTTCCGCGATTCTCGTTATCGCCATCCTGTTCTTTAACATCAGCGCCCGCTGGATCGGCAGGATCGTCCATAAGCGGCTCACCGCCTCTTAAGCGGAATGAGATTTCATTTGAGGAGGTTTATCCATGATTGAGATGCTCAAGCCGGAAGTAACCGGAACGGAGAGGGAGGGGAAGAAGGAAGACGGCGCTGTTGCCATCGAGGCGAAAAACCTGTCCGTCTTTTACGGCGAACACCAGGCGATCAAAAGGGTGTCGATGAAGTTTCCGAAACATCGGGTCACGGCCCTTATCGGGCCTTCCGGCTGCGGAAAATCCACCTTTCTCCGTTCGCTGAACCGGATGAACGACGAAATTCCCGGGTGCCGTGTGGAAGGGCAAATCTTTTTCCAAGGCATGGATATTAACTCGCCGAAAGTGAATGTTTTTGAAGTCCGGAAAAAGATCGGAATGGTTTTTCAAAGGCCGAATCCCTTCGCCAAATCCATTTTTGAAAATGTCGCCTTCGGTCCGAAAAACCACGGGGAAAAGGATAAGGAAAAGCTGGAATACATCGTGGAGACGAGCTTGAAAAAAGCCGCCCTTTGGGAGGAGGTGAAGGACCGCCTCCACACATCCGCCCTCGCCTTGTCGGGCGGCCAGCAGCAACGGCTTTGCATCGCCCGGGCATTGGCGATGAATCCGAACGTCTTGCTTCTCGACGAACCGGCTTCCGCTTTGGATCCGGTTTCCACCGGCAAGATCGAAGAACTGATTACGGAGTTTAAAAAGGATTATACGGTGATCATCGTCACCCACAACATGCAGCAGGCCGCTCGCATCTCCGATTACACCGCGTTTTTCTATATGGGGGAACTGGTCGAAGCCGGAGAAACGCGGCAGATTTTTACCAACCCGAAACAGCAGAAAACGGAAGATTATATATCGGGCAATTTCGGCTGATTTGCCCGGACGAAAATATCCGGAAAAGGAAGGGAAAGGTGCGTGCAAACCGTTACCGTCGAAAAGCAGCTGGAAAAAAGGAATGCCGTTGAAACGAAGGATTTGAACGTGTATTACGGATCCTTCCACGCCTTGAAAAACGTCCGCTTGTCCATCAAGGAAAAAGCCGTTACGGCGTTGATCGGCCCGTCGGGCTGCGGAAAGTCCACCTTCTTGCGGACGATCAACCGGATGAACGACATGATCCCCAATTTCCGGGTGGAGGGAAAAGTGCTTGTCAAAAACAAAGATGTCTATGCCCCGGACACGGATGTGGTGGAATTGCGCAAAAACGTGGGGATGGTCTTTCAGCGCCCGAACCCTTTTCCCATGTCCATCTACGATAACGTCGCCTACGGTCCGCGCATCCACGGTATAAAAAAGAAACAGGATCTGGATATCATTGTCGAACGAAGCTTAAAATATGCGGCCCTGTGGGATGAGGTGAAAGACCGTCTTCACAAGTCGGCGCTGGGACTGTCCGGCGGCCAGCAGCAGCGGCTCGTCATCGCCCGCGTGCTGGCGGTGGAACCGGAAGTGATCCTGATGGATGAGCCGGCCTCCGCCCTCGACCCGATATCCACCGCCAAGATCGAGCAGCTGATTTTGGAATTGAAGGAAAAATACACGATCATCATCGTCACCCACAATATGCAACAGGCCGCCCGCGTCTCCGACGACACCGCCTTTTTCCTGAACGGGGAAGTCGTCGAGTTCGCCGGGACAAAGGATATGTTTACCAGACCGAAAAATCCGCAGACGGAAAGCTATATTTCCGGGCGGTTCGGATGAACGTTTCGGGATCCAAAAGGAAAGGGGTTAATCATTTTGGCCAGACCCGTCTTCGAAGAGAGATTGGAGGACTTGAATAAAACGTTATTGAACATGGGATTCCTGGTGCAGGAGGCGATCTATAAAGCGGTAAAATCGCTGACGGATAAAAATACGCGGCTTGCCCAGGAAGTGCTTCAAGACGATGAAAAAATCAACGCCTTGGAAGTGGAAATCGAGAAGAAATGTTTTGAATTGATCGCTTTGCAGCAGCCGGTCGGCAAAGATTTGCGCCGGATTGCCACCATGCTGAAAGTCTCGACGGATCTGGAACGGATGGGGGATCACGCGGTCAGCATTTCGAAAACGACCATCCGCCTGGAAAAGGAACAGTACGCCAAACCGCTGATCGACATCCCGAAAATGGCGGACATCGTGAAAGAAATGGTGCAGGAAGTATTGGAAGCCTTCGTGAATCAGGACCAGGAAAAGGCCGTGCAGGTTTCCAAGAAGGACGATCAAATCGACGAACTGTTCGGGAATATATTTATGGAAGTGTCGGAATTGATGCAAAAGAATCCCGAGATGATCCGGCAAGGTCCCTATTTTCTCCTCGTCGCCCAAAATTTGGAACGGATCGGGGATTATGTGACGAACATGTGCGAATGGATCGTTTACTTGCAGACGGCCAAACTCGTGGATTTGAACTAGCGGAAAGAAAGCAGGGCTGCCCCCTGCTTTTTTTCTGTCCGGAAGAAGGACTAAAAGAGCCGTCCATCTTCCCGAAGACCGGTATTTCTCGGAAATTCGTGCTCAACGCGGAAGAAATGATCGGCAAGAAAATGAATGCCGCCATCCCGGAAAAAACGCTCAACCCGTTTGAAAATCTGTCGATCCGCACCGAGACGGTTTGAAAAAAATGCCGGCCCATCGGGCTTTTTTTTAATAAGGATCTGCCGCCCTCCCATAGGCCCGGAGAACGGCTTTCCCTCAAAAAACGCCCCAGGAATCATCAGGCGGCCATTCCGGCCAACAAAATCCAATGGGCCGGGTGACCGGATCAGGCCGCCTGTTCAAAGGAATCATATTTCCGTTTCCCATTGGTGTTTCCCGCTGCCTTTCCGAGTTAGATGAGACCTTCGCGGATCGCCTTCGCCACCGCCTCCGTCCGGTTTTTCACGTTCATTTTCTGCATGATGGCGGAAACGTAGTCGCGGACCGTATATTCGCTCAAATTCAATTGGACGGCCGCTTCGAAGGTGGACAACCCCTCGGCCAAAAGCTTCAGGACCTCAATCTCCCTCGGCGAAAAATGCCTCTTTGCCTTTAACGAAATTTCATCCGAATATTTGGCCAAAATCTCGCCGGCGCTTTGGCCGAATTTGATCAGCGCATAGACGGTGTTTTGGTCGACGGTGAAGGGTTTGTTCGGTCCCTGGTCGAGGATGGCCGCTCCCAAAAGCTGGCTTTTGGCACTTAAATAGATCGGGGCGAGGACGACCGTTTTCAATTGGAAACGGCGGACGTAGCGGTCGGGAAATACCCCCTTTACGTCGGCGATATAAAGGGGCTGGATATATTTTAATTTCTTCCCGTAATTGTTTAAAAGTTTTAAGCGGTTGTGGACGAGGGGCAGATTTTGAATATCTTCCGTGATGCCGCGAATCGCTTCCGTATCCAGATGCCATCCGTAAAGGCCGGCGCCGATCTGTTCGTCGCTGGAATAGGAAAAGATCGCGCACCGTTCGAAGGGCAATAATTCGACAAATCCTCCCGCGATATTTTCCAGGGCTTCCGTCAGGGAACGGGATCCGATGATTTTTTCGTTGAAAAGAATGACGGCATCTTTCCATTCCTGGGATTCCTTCGTCAGCTGAACGATTTTTTTGCTGTCTTTGAACATTTGCAGCGAAAACAGGATGAAAGGGAGGATGCGGGATGCGTCTTCCTTCGGCAGGGAGATCAGCAGGGTGCAGTCGTCATGGGGCACGGGGATCAGGGTGTATTGATCCTTTTCGTTATGATGGAAACGCCGAAGCAGGGTCTCGGAAATGCCGAAAATTGTATCCGCTTCCAAAAAATTTGTCGATGCGGCGACGGCAGGGTCTTTCGCGAAGATTTTTTCAACGGCGAACCGCTCCCCTTTTTTCCCGATGACGGCGATCGCTTCGATCGGAAGCAGGGTGGAGGCGACCATGTAGTCCAGGAAGGACTCCAGCGAATGGTTTTGCTGAAATTGCTGCAGGAAGCCTTCTTCATTGATTTTGGAAAACAAATAATGGATGGCCATATAGTCGTGGTCCGATTGCCGGGCATGCTCCTGGATGACGTTGTGAACCGTATCTTCGAGGAAGGTGACAAAGAAAGGATTGGCGTTCAATGGCCGGCTTTTGACGTGAAGCTGGGGTTTTTCTTTCTTCCAATGAAACAAACAGTGGGACAAAAAGGCGACGGTTTCTTCCAGCGCTTCCCATTTTTTTGTTCGTTTTCCCTTGAATTCGGTCAATATCTTTTGCCATTCGCGGAGGATCTCCGCTTCATATTTTTGGATCGTTTCCAGACCCTTTTGATAAACGGCGTTCATTTGTTCGTTAAGCGTAAAAGGCATGGATCCGCTCACCCCTCCTCATCCTTTTTCGGCCCTCCATTCCGGCGCGAAAAAAGCCGGTTTCCTTTCCCCGGAAAAGTTCTCCGCATTTCCGGCAACCATAATTATATCAATATTTAATAAAATTTCAATAAATAAAAAGAACAATAATTCATTATAATATTCCAATATTCAGAAAACAGAACCCCGTACGTTTGTCGGATAGATTCGTGAATAGGGACACTATTCCTATTTTTATAGGAATTGGTAATCAAACGAAGATTCACTAAACTATGGATAGCAGACAGGGATTTTACTGAAGGGGCAGTGAATGGCAGCGAAGAATTGAATGCGCTTCCATGAAAAGGGGGTGGATGAAAAAGAGGAAGAGAGCAGTTTTTCCGCCATTTTCAGACAGAAAACCGAATAAGCAAGGGAGGAGATTATGATCCGCGTCCGATTGAGAAATGCATTGTTCGTTTTCCTGGCATTCCAGCTTATGTTTTTCTATTTTCCCGGCAAATTCAACGTCCAAGCGGCGAAGGAAGAATCGAAAGTCGTTAATTACACTTGCGATGTGCTTGGAGCGCTGCATGTCAAAATGAAAGTAAAGATTACGGGGACCGTCCCTGAATCCGTTTTGCCGCACTCCGAATTTACATTGGAAAATTCTTATACGGAAGTCACCTTTGATGATCAAGCGAGTTTAGATCTGTTAAAATCAACGGCAAACCCCCTGAGAGGGCAGGTGACCGGATTCCATCTTTTGCTGGAAAATGCGGCGGATTTGAACGGAAAAACGGATGTGAACGTGGCCGATCCTCCGATCGATATTCCCGAAACGCCGATTCCGGATGACGCGGATTCCGTCAGCTTCCGGGTTCCCGAAACCGGCGGCAAAAACGTCAGCCTGAAAGCGGGAGAAAGCGGAAAGGTCGTCATCAAAGCCGGACAAATTACAACAAATTTAGTCACTGTTCTCGGTGTCATTCCTTCGGTTTGCACACCCGATGCCGAGCAGGACTTGACGGTAAACGAAATCCCGATCGAAGCGCCGGACACCACGCCGCCCGTGATTACCCTCAAAGGGGATAATCCGCTGTACCTCAACGTGGGCGATGAATTCGTCGACCCGGGCGCCACGGCCACGGACGATGTGGACGGGGACTTGACGGAACAGATCGTCGTCACCGGCAGCGTGGATACATCGAAACCTGGCGAATACACCCTGACCTACACGGTATCCGATTCGGCGGGCAACGAGGCCATCGAAACAAGGACGGTCATCGTCAGGGAAGTCCAGGAACCGGACACCACGCCGCCCGTAATCACCCTGAATGGGGATAATCCGCTGTATCTCAACGTGGGCGATGAGTTCGTCGATCCGGGCGCCACGGCCACGGACGACGTGGACGGGGACTTGACGGAACAGATCGTCGTCACCGGCAACGTGGACACGTCGAAGCCGGGCGAGTACATCTTGACTTACACGGTCTCCGATTCGGCGGGCAATACGGCCTCCGTCACCCGGACGGTGATCGTCCAGGAAAAGGAAGAAGAGCAACCGCCTGCCGGGGGAATCTGGTATTACGGGGAAGGGGCCCCGGATGAAGACTTGGGCAGCACGGGCGACCTGTATTTGGACATCGCGAGCGGTGATGTGTATGTGAAGCAGGAAAACGGTTGGGTCCTTGCCTTCAACATGATCGGCGGCGACGGTTCGAAGATCTTCACCGGCACTGGCGCCCCCGCGGCCGAATTGGGCAAAGCCGGCGATTACTATCTCGATACGTCCGCCTACGATCTTTATCTGAAGGACGAATCGGGATGGAAACTGATCGGCAATCTCAAAGGGGCAAAGGGCGATGACGGCACCTCGTGGCATGTCGGAGAAGGGAAGCCCGACAGCTCCCTGGGACGCCCGGGAGATTTCTATATTGATGCGAAAACCGGCGATTTGTATATCAAAGATTCCGAGAACGGTTGGGTCTTCCTTCTCAGCCTGAAAGGATCGGACGAACCGGGCGGCGGCAATCCGGGCGATGACGAACCGCAAGGCGGAAATGACGATGAGCAAAATAACGGCGGCCCGTCCAATGGCAATACCGGAAACAACGGCAGCGGCGGGAACGATAACGGCGGAGCGGATAAGGGTGAAAACCAAGGCGGATCCGGGAATCCGTTGCCCGATACCGCAACGAAGGAACCGTTGCTCCTGTCCTTAGGGTTGCTGCTTACCCTGCTGGGCGGAGCCGGATGGCTGCTCCGAAGAAGGGTTTTCCAGTAAACGCTTCCGTTCCGCGCAATGCCCGTTAAGACGGGATTTGCGGAAAAAGGGAATTTCAAATGGGAGGGACTCCTTTCACCGGGAGCCTTCTCCATTTTTCTTTTTAAAAAAAATTACAGGGGGATCGGTATGGTTCGTTTCCATAAAAAATTGATCCGTTTCCTCAGCCTTTTCCTCATTTTGTTCCTGCTTTCCCCGCAGCATCATCTTAAGCCGGCGGCGGCCGGCAAAAACCCCGTTTACTATGTCGCCCTGGGTAATTCTTTGGCGGCGGGTTACCAAAATGACGGAACGAAAACGGGAAAGGGCTATCCCTATTTTATCCAGAAAGGGTTGGCGGAAAAGGGTTATTCCGTCGAATTGGTCAATGCCGGCGTGGGAGGGTACACCACGGATGATGTCCTTCAGCAACTGATGCAGGATGCCGGCGGAATCCTGGGAAGCATACAACAGGCGGATTTCATTACGATCGACGCCGGCGCCAACGACCTGTTAAAGGCGATCGACGTTACGAAGATCAACCCGAATGATCCGGAGCAATTGCAGCAGGCGATGAATGCCGCCTTGGCGGTCCTTCAGCGGGTGGAAAGCAACATGAAAACCATTTTGGCGAAATTGAAAGAACGGAATCAAACGGCGGACATTTATGTCATGGGCTATTACAATGCCCTTCCCTATTTGGAAAATATGCAATCATTGGTCGTCCCGATCATCCAGCTGCTGAATCAAAAAATCGAAAACGCCGCCGGCGAATATGGCGCGGCCTTCATTCCCACCTTCGACCTGTTCGCGGGACGATATCCGGAATATTTGCCGAATCCGAACGACATCCATCCGAACGAAGCGGGATACCAGGCGATCGCCGCCCGTTTCCTGGAAAGGATTTGGCCGAATCTTCCCCCCGCGGAAAAGGTCCCGGTTTGGTTTTCCGGCGAAGGGGCGCCCGCTCCCGGCCTTGGCGAAGAAAACGACCGCTATCTGGACACCGGGACGCTCGATGTTTATGCAAAGACGGACGATGGCTGGGTGAAGACCGGCAATTTGAAGGAGCAGGGGAACGGGGCGTTGCTGAAAGGGGAAGGGGAACCGGCCAAGGAGGAAGGAAAAATCGGCGATTTCTACTTCGATGAGGCTTCCCAAACCCTGTATGTAAAGGCCGATGAAGAAGTTTGGCTCAAACTCCCCGACCTCCGCCATATGCCCGGCGGTGTTCCCGGTCCCGGCGATGGGGACGGGGGAGACGGGGACGATCAGGATCCGGGCGATAGGGATCCGGGAAAGGACGGGAACAACGGACAGGATGACGGGCGGGGTAATGCCGGAAGACCGGACGGCGGACAGGATCAAAATCCGGCGGATCCGAACGGGCCCAATCCGCACGACGGCCAAGGGGATGAAGATGCGGGAGACGCCGGCGGGGGCGCGCAACAGGACGCCCAGCCCTCCGCCGACACGGGGAAGACCCTTCCCGATACGGGAACGGCCGATCCCGGACGGGCGCTGATCGGCCTTCTGTTCATGGCCGCGGGGCTCGCGTTCTTCCTGGCGGAAAGAAAAATCCCGTCCCCGTAAAAATCCCCTATTTTTGTAGGATAGGTTTTTCGGTGTTTTTTCTTTAGAATAAATAGAGGAATATAAAAATTTTCAATCTTTTGGAAATATCGTCGCCGAACAAGAAGCTGCACAGGCCCGTACCTGGGGAAAGGGGGGGAAGGGAGTGGAGATGGAAAGAAAGGTTGTCGGGCGGACAAGCGGAAAAAAATTTCTCGCGGCGCTCTTGACCGGACTGGTCTTTTTCGGGGTAATTATCGGCGCCTTCGGGTTTACGGGCACCTTTTTCGCCATGCCGCTGGGCGGAATGGGCGATTTTTACGTCACCTTTGACAGGCTGGAGGGGACCGGGTTTGAATTAACTCCCCACATGGGGGAAACGGGGAACGCCGACCAGGTGCCCCTGGTGAGAAACCGGATCGGTTCGGCTGTCGTTGAAAACTTGCGGATTTATAAAGACATCAAGCTGCCGGCCGGGAAATGGATCCGGATCAACATTCAAACGGAACGTCCGGCAAAGATTGAAGGTTTGATCCAGGATGCCCGATTTGTCGATGCGGACATTCAATTCCACGACTTGGCCGTGAAGCAGAAAAACACGACCGGAAGCGGCGAAGAGACGGCCTACGGGCAAAATTGGACGCAGAATGCCGAATCGGTAACCATCACGGGCGGGAAAATCGTAACGGATTATTTGTTCCAAAACATGGTTTCGCTGCAGAATGCCGACATATGGATCGAAAGCATCGACGGGCCTGATCTTTCCGACGATGAAAGCGGTAACATCAGCGGCGCGGGAAGCGGCCGGAACGGGGGGCCGCCGGGAGGGGAGATTCCCGGAAGCGGCAAACTTCCGGACACGGCGAAAAATCTGTTTTTCCCGCTGATGGCCGGAGCGACGGTCATCATGATTGCCCTTTTGCTTTTCTACGGAAGGCGGAAGGGGAAAGTTTTGGAAAAATCATAACCGGATCCGGCCTGCCGAAGGGCCGGAGCGGTGTCCATGAAAATTACCAATCGGGGTGAATGGAATGGAAATGGGTCGTGACCAAAAGTTGACGGTTGGCCGCGTTTGGAAAAAGAAATTTTTCATCGCCCTCTTCGCCGGATTTTTCTCCCTGTTCCTGTTGATCGCCGCTTTCGGGTTTACAGGGAGCGCCTTGGCGCTGCCCCTCGGGGGCATCGGCGATTTCATCGTCGAATTTGACGAATTGCAAGGTTCGGATTTCGAGCTCCTGCCGCACATGGGAGAGACGGGGAATGCCGATCAGTCCCCGATGGTGAGAAACAAGATAGGGGATGCGAAGATTAAAGGACTCCACATCTATAAAGATTTAAAAATGCCCACCGGCCAATGGGTAAGATTTCATGTCCGCGCCGAAGGGGAAACCACCATCAAAGGCCTGATCCAGGATGCGAGATTCATCCAAGCCAATTTGAGTTTCGAAGGGCTTTCCATCGTGGAAAAAAATACGGAAAACTTTGCGGAAAACTGGACGCAGAACGCCAAAAAAATCACCATTACCGATGCGAAGCTGATTACCGACTATTTGTTCCAGTCAATGGTTTCCTTGAAAGGGGCAAAGATTTCCACCGAACTGATCGATCAGCCGGAAATCATCGAACAATGATGCCTCCCAAAACGGGAAGGGGGATCTGAATGAATCGAAGAGAAAAAAGAAGATTGAAAAGGGAAGAAAAGCTGCGGAGGGCCTATGAAAGATTGGCGGAGGGCGGGAGGTTCGCCCGCTGGAAAAACGAAAGGCCTTTTTGGGGCGGCGTCCTTTCCATTTTATCCGCCCTCGTGATCCTGTACATCCCGCTGCATTTGTACGCCATCGCCTTCATTCCCGGGACTTTCGTATTCATCGGCTTCCTTTTTGGGGGACTGCTGCTGATCCTCGGCATCTTTTCCTTGATTTACCCCCAATTTTCAACCGTTTTCGGGGTGATCGTCATTTTTCTTTCCGTCCTCTCCATCATGGGGGCGTTAGGCGGTTTTCTGATCGGAACGATCCTCGGGATTGTTTCCGGCTCCTTGCTGGTCGGATGGGAAAGGCATGAAGTCGACCTTTCCGGTTTCGGGCCGGGCGCCGGCGGCGACCGGAAGGGAGAGCCTGCCCCCTCCGTCCCGGACGCCGGCACGGGATCGCTGCAGGCGTGAAGCACAGAAAATCAGGGAAACAGGTGAATTTCGATGAATCAACGTTTTCATAAACGAAGGATCCTGCTGTACCTTTTTGCCCTCTCCTTCCTCTTGTCCATCTCTCTTGATTTCCCGGCCAATGCCGATGACCGGACGGAACAGGAAGAATCCGGCGGCGGCTTTACCGTTACGGCCGACAAAGTGGAAGGGGCGATGGATTTGCTCGGGGCGCTGACCGGAAAAATTGACATCCAAGAAGGAAATATTTACGGATTGACCATCGCAAAAACCCTGCAAAAAAAGGGGGATCAGGAACCCTTTGTCATCCAAATCCGTTCCGCCGGCCCCGTCTCCGTGAAAAATTTGAAGGGGGAAACCCTCGGCGGGACCCTGCCTTCTTTTACGGGCTTCTGCCAGCCGAGCAAAGCGGGGTGGATCTGCCTGGAAAACGTGGTGATGACGGTGACCAGCCAATCCGCCGAAGGGATCGTTTTGCCCGACGCCCGCATCACGTCCTGCTACGAATCCGAATGCCAAAGACAGGCGGCGGTGAAGCATGCGGGGGAAAATATGGCCGAACAAATACGGAAAAGCCAGGCGGATTTTGCGGCCCTTTCCCGCGGACTGGAAGACGATCTGCATCAGGCGCAGGATCTGGAAAAGGCGCTGGCGGAATCTTCCGCCAGGCTGGATGAGGTGCTGAAAGCAGGGAAGGCGGATGAATTGGCGGTTTTGCTTGCCGAAATCGAAAAGAGCTTGACGCCCGATCCGCGGGAAGAAGATGGCGGGCAGGGAACGGAAGAAAAACCGCCGGATCCGCCGATCGGTGAAGCGGAAAACCTGCTGCGGGCATTGGAAGAAGACCATACATGGCTGAAGGAAAAAACCGAAGAATTGGAAACCGCCCTAACCGGCATCAAGGAGCGGCTGGAAAAGGCGGAAAGCACCTTGGCCGCATTAAAACAAACCGGAAAACTTTCCCCGGGAGCCCAAGATCCGGCCGGTCCTTCTTCCGGCCAGACGGCGGAGGATGCAGCGAACGGCGGGTTGCTTGGAGCCGAAAACCGATGGAAGTCGTTGAAGGATAAATGGGCTTCCTTGGACATGCAGTTTCGGTCGTTCAAGGAAAAATGGGCGGAATTCGACCGGACATTCACCGGGCTTCGGGAAAGATGGGCGCAAATCGAACAGGCATCCGAAGCGGAATCTTAAGTCCGCGGAACCAAACGGAACAGGCATCGTCAAAGGCTCCATCTCGGCCGGCGATGGGGAAGAAGGCCGTTTCTCCTGCGACGGGAAACGGCTTTTTCCTGCCTTGCGGGACCATGATGGGGAAGGCGAAACAACCGGGGGTTCCGGCGAACGGGTGAAAAGCATCCTCAACCTTTTGCACGATTCCGGCTATCGGGCCGGCGGACTCGCGCCGACACCGGATCCGCGTCCCAAAAAAGGTTTTCCATCCGCCATGAACGGTCTTCCCCGTTTCCCCGGCCCCCCGGCCGAGCCGGCGAAACGGGGAAGACGGCCATGCCCTATCTTCCCGCCTGCTCCCGGCCGGTCCTGTTCCGCCAGGGAGGGTGCTTTCGCCGGAGCGGAAACCAAAAAGACGTACAATTTTCGGAAAAAATGAAATCCTTCCTTTTTCGACACGACTAAGTACGGAATATCTTTTTCCCGAAAAAATTTTTATGATGTACATACACCGGCATATTGGTGATTCCATAGGCGAAGGAGGGTGCTTCATGACGGAAATTGGTGAAATCTTTCAAAGGATCGGCGGAAAATTGAAAGCGGATCCATCCCTGACGAAGGGGCTCGCCGCCGTCTATCAATTCCAATTCCACGATGACGGCTCGGTTTTCCAGCTGATCCTGAACGGAGAGAACAGCCGGATCGAAGAGAAGGAAGCGGAATCTCCCCAATGCACGCTCGTGATGACGAAGGAAGATTTCATCCGAATGACGGAGGGGAATTTAAACGGAACGAAGGCGTTCATGAGCGGCCGCTTGAAAATCAAAGGGGACATGGGCCTCGCCCTGAAACTGCAGGATTTGTTCGCCTCTTTCCGGAAGGCGGCCAACGGATGAGATCCGGATATGATGCGATGGGGAGGAACTGCCGTTGATCTCTTTTCAACCGACCGAAGAGCAAAGGGCGTTCGCGGAAATGGCGAAACAAGTGGCCGTGGAAAGGATCCGGCCGCAGGCAAAGGCTTTTGAAAAGGCGGGTCAAATCCCCGGAAGTTTCATTGCCGAACTGGAGGAACTCGGCTTTTTGGCCATGGAGCTGCCGGCGGCATGGAACGGCCTGGAACTTCCTTTGGCGACCCAGGCCCTCATCTGGAAAGGCCTCGCCTACGGCGATCTTGCCGTGGCGCAAAGCCTTCCCGGCGCCGGGGACGCCGCCTCGGTCCTCCGTTTCCTGCCGGATCTGGAAAAATTAAGGGGGGTCAAGGAGCAGTTCGCTGCCGGAAAGGGGAAGACGATCGCCTTCATCGACGGCGGAAGCGGCCCGGAATATCCGGGGAGCCCGTTGCGGCTGGAAAAAAGGGGGAAGGGGTACCTTCTCGACGGAAGATCGGCCCCGGCCAGGCTGGCCGCTTTCAGCGATTTTCTCATGGTTTCGGCGGCGGATGCATCCGGTGAAGAGCTGCTGCTGTTCCTGGAGAAAGGGGATTCATGGGAGGCGGAAGGAGGAAGCGGCCGTTTGGGGCTGTCAACCGCCGGGATCGCATCAGTCGTCTTCCGGGAGGCGGAGATCGGCGAAGGGCAAATTTTGGCGAAGGGAAGGGAAGCCCGCGAGCTCCTCGAAAAAGCTAGGACGCGGATCCGGATCCTCGAAGCCGCGAAGGAAACCGGGCTGATGGAGGCGGCGCTCGATTACGCCACGGCGTATACCGCGGGAAGGAAGGCGTTCGGGCAGGAAATCGCCAAATTCCAAGGGGTTTCCTTCCGGATCGCCGATATGGCGATCGAGTTGAAGGCGGCGGAACTCCTCGTCCTGGAAAGCGCCATGAAGGCGGAGGAAGATCCCGCCCGCGGGCAAAGCCTGGCGAATCGGGCCCTGTCCAGGGCCCACCGGGCGCTCCGATATATCACCGATTCCGCCGTGCAGCTTTTGGGCGGGCACGGATACGTCCAAGAATATCCGGCGGAAAAATGGATGCGGGATGCCCAGGCCCAGGTCATGCTGTACGGCAGGGAACGGGAGCTTCTGTTGGAGCGGGGCGAACATCTCATCGCCGGAGGCAAGGGAGTGGCCGTTTCATGATTTCCTTCGAATTGTCGGAACGTCAGAAACAGATGAAGGAATTGGCCCATTGGTTTGCCGAACACGAAATCCGGCCCATCGCCATGGAAGCGGAGCGGTTAAAACAAGTCCCCGGCGATTGGCTGGATAAGGTGAACAAAATGGGGATCCATTTAAACCCGTCCTCTTTTGCGGGAGGCAGGGAAAAAAGCGGGGGTACGAAAAAAGAGAACGAGGCGAACCGGATGGGGGTGATTGCCATGGAGGAGCTGGCCTGGGGGGATGCGGCCGTTACGTTGTCCCTCCCCGGGCCCGGGCTGGGCGGACCGCCCATCCAGACGAGCGGAACGGAAGAACAAAAGGAGCGGTTTCTCTCCATCTTCACCGCCGATGAACCCCGCTGGGGCGCCTACGCCTTGACCGAACCGGAAGCGGGATCGGACGCTTCCGCCATCCGGACGACGGCGCGGAAGACGGAAGGCGGGTATATTTTGAACGGACAAAAAATATTTATTACCAACGGCGCCCGGGCCTCCTGGGTGGTCGTGTTCGCCACGGTGGATCCCGGGCTGGGCAGGATGGGGCAGCGGGCGTTCGTCGTCGAAAAGGGGACGAAGGGGTTCAGCGCCCCGAAGATCGTGGAAAAAATGGGGCTGCGCGCCAACGAAACCGCCGAGCTGCTGTTTGAAGACTGTTTTGTCCCCGAGGAAAACCTGCTCGGGGGAGAAGCCCTTTACGAAAGGAAGGCGGCGAAAACGGCGGGCTTTCAAGTGGCGATGAAAACTTTCGACAGCACCCGGCCGATCGTCGCCGCCATGGCCGTCGGCATCGCCCGGGCCGCCTTTGAATATACCCTCGATTTGGTAAAACGGGAATTTCCGAAGCAAGGGAAATTTTATCGGCTGGCGGCCGAGCTGCTCGCCGAGGCCGAACAGGATATCGCCGCGGCCCGGCTGCTGACATGGGAAGCGGCCTGGAAGGCGGATCTCGGGATGGAAAACGCAAAAGAAGCCGCCATGTGCAAGGCCTTTGCAGGGAAAATGGCCCTGGCCGTCTGCGCGAAATGCCTGGAATTGTTGGGGCCGGCGGGGCTTCAGGATCACCCGGTGGAAAAATGGTACCGGGACGTGAAAGTGTTCGACATTTTTGAAGGAACCAACGAAATCCAGCATCTGGTCATCGCCCGGCGGCAATACGCCCCCTACCGAATCCGCGTCTGATCGGTTTTGCGTTCGAAAAACCCGGTTTTGAAAATCAAGGGGGGCGGGCAATGCGGAAAGGGGCAACGGATCCAGCAAAGGAAACGCAAGCATCGTCAGCGGACCACCGGCCCGATCAGCGGACCGTCGGAACGTCTGTATTAGGGGGAACCGCATCCTGGGCAAGGGGACCCAGATTCTATGCCTCCGGTGCAAGTAACGCCATTTATACCGGCGGATAAGGACGCCGAGGCATGCGTGTCGTGCCGAATAGCTTCGGAAATCCGCCGCATCGACTTGCCCGCCGCCCGTGAAAGGAGGAAAAGCGTGTCCTATCAAACGCTCGAGATCCGGAAACGGGAGAAAGGGGTTGCCTGGATGATCATCAACAACCCTCCCGTCAACACCATTACCGAAACGTTGATGAACGAACTGGAGGACGCCGCCGGCCGGCTGTCCGACGATGACGCCGTCCGCGTCCTCGTCATCGCCTCGGCCCATCCGAAAATCTTCCTTGCCGGGGCCGATTTAAAGGCGATGATCGAAGGCGGAGCGGCCCTTGCCGGGCAGGAAAACGGAATCGAAAAGGGCAGCGCGAGGATGCAGCGGTGTTTCCAAAAAATTGCCGAATTGCCGAAACCGGTCATCGCCGCCATCAACGGCCATGCCTTGGGCGGAGGCTGCGAGCTCGCCTTGGCCTGCGATTTCCGCTTCATGGGGAAGGGGAAGATCGGCTTGACGGAAGTTTCCCTCGGGATCATCCCCGGAGCGGGGGGCACCCAGCGGCTGACGAAATTGCTGGGGAGGGCGAAGGCGACGGAACTGATCTTCACCGCCAAACGGCTGGAGGCGAAGGATGCCGAACGGATCGGCCTCATCCATCGGGCGGTGGAACCGGACCGACTGGAAGAGGAAACGGAGGCCTTTGCCGAAGAATTGGCGGAAGGCGCCGTAAAAGCCATGGGTTTGGCGAAACGGGCGATAGGGGCGGCGGATCTTCCTTTGGAAGAGGGATTGGCGGCGGAGGCAAAGGCCTTTGCCGAAACCTTTCGGACGGAAGAACCGGCCATCGGATTGTCCGCCTTTTTCAATAAGGAGAAACCGCGGTTTATCTAGCCGGACACAAATGATATTCGGAAGAAGGTGGAAACATGTCTTCATGGAATGAGCTGCTAAAGGGAAAGGTTGCGGTTGTAACCGGCGCCTCGAGGGGAATCGGCCGGGCGACGGCCCTCGCCCTGGCGGAAGCCGGTGCCGATGTGGTCATAACCGATATCCTGCTGGAGTCGGACGGGGAAAGGGAAAGAACCGCCGAAAAATACGGGCCGATGGCACAAATCATGCAGAGCGCAAATGTCATCTACACGGAAAAAACGGCGAAGGAAATCCGGGAGATGGGACGCAGGTCCATCGCCCTCAAGATGGACGTCACCGACAGGGAACAGGTCAAAGCCGTCTTCGCCAAAGTGAAGGAAGAATTCGGGAAGATTGACATTTTGGTCAACAACGCCGGAACGCTGGATCATGTGTCCCAGATCGAGGATCAAAACGATGACCTCTGGCAAAGGGACTTAAACGTCAATTTGACCGGCACTTACAATTGCACCAAAGCCGTCTGGCCCTACATGAAGGAGCAAAAATACGGAAAGATCGTCAATCTTTCATCGGTGGCGGGAACCCTCGGCGGCTTCGGACAGGCGAGCTATTCGGCGTCGAAGGGCGGCATTTTAAGCTTTACAAAAAGCATGGCCCTGGAAGGGGCCCGGCACGGCATCAACGTGAACGCCATCGTGCCGGGAATCATCGGGACGGAAGCCTTCCAGATGAACAATCCGGCGATGAACGAACGGATGATCAAACGCACCGCCTTCCGGCGGCCGGGCAGGCCGGAGGACATCGCCAATGCCGTCACCTTTTTGGCGTCGGACAAAGCCGGCTACATTACCGGCATCGGCCTGAACGTTTCCGGAGGCATCGAACTGTTTACCTTTTAAAGCCGCCCGCGCCAGCGGGCCGTCTCCGGAACCGAAAAACCAATCTCAGAGAAAGGAAGTTGGCCACATGAGGGAAGTCGTCATTGTCGACGCGCTGCGAACGGCCATCGGGAAAAAGCGGGGAGCCCTTTCCGGGGTCCATCCCGTCGATTTGCTCGCTCCCGTCCTGAAAGCCCTGGTGGAGCGCAACGGAATCGATCCGATGGAAATCGACGACGTCATCGCCGGCTGTGTCACGATGACCGGCGAACAGGGAGGGAATATCGGGAGGATGGCGGTGCTGGCCAGCGGCCTCCCGGTGGACGTTCCCGCCTATTCCATCAACCGGATGTGCGGTTCCAGCCAGCAGGCGATCCACTGCGCCGCCCAAGCGATTTTGGCCGGGGACAGCGACATCGTCATCGCCTGCGGGGTGGAAAGCATGTCCCGGGTGCCGATGGGAAGCGATCTGGGAGATTTCAGCGAGCAGCTTCTGGAAAAATATCAGGTCCTCCCGCAGGGGATGTCGGCGGAATTGATCGCCCAACACTGGAATTTGTCGAGGACCGAGCTCGATGAATTTTCCCTGGAGAGCCACCGGAAGGCGGCCGAAGCCACGGACAAGGGCTGGTTCCAACGGGAAATCCTGCCGGTTGCGGCAAACGGGGTGGAAGTAAAAACCGATGAAGGGATCCGCCGCGATACGAGCATGGAAAAATTGGCGGGGCTTTCCCCCTCCTTCCTTCCGGATTCGGGGGTGATCACCGCCGGCAATTCAAGCCAGATCAGCGACGGGGCGGCCGGGGTATTGCTCATGTCGAAGGAAAAGGCGGAAAAGCTCGGGCTGAAACCGAGGGCGAGAATCATCGCGCGGGCGGCCGTCGGCGTGGACCCGGTCATGATGCTGACCGGCGTCATCCCCGTGACAAGAAAGGTGTTGCAAAGGGCCGGCCTTCGCCTCGAACAGATCGACGTGATCGAAATAAACGAGGCCTTCGCCTCCGTCGTGAAGGCTTGGGAGCGGGAAATTCATCCGGACATGAAAAAGGTGAATCCCCGCGGGGGTGCCATCGCCCTCGGCCATCCTTTAGGGGCGAGCGGGGCGAGGATTTTAACGACGCTGCTCCATGCGCTGGAGGACATGGACGGCAGATACGGCCTCCAGGTGATGTGCATCGGGTTCGGCATGGCGACGGGAACGGTCATCGAACGGTTATGAATCATTGGCATCTTCCCGGGAAAAGATTGCTTCAACATGGCCAAAGGCGGGCGTTATGAATCATCGGCATGTTCCCGGGAAACCCTGCGGCGCAGCGGCACAAGGTGCGGCTGATTGGCCATGGAGCGGCCGCAAGTTCGCATGAAATCCTTTTCAAAACGACCGAAAGGAATGGAGGAGATGGGAATGAGTTTTGCCAGACCAAGCACCGAGGAAGTGTTCGCCATGATCGATGCCGCCTTGAAACATGATCCGGCCGCGGCGAAGGGAAAAGAAGGGGTCTATCAATTCGACCTGCAAGGGGAGGATGGCGGCATCTTTCAGATGATCATCGATGAAAACGGCGGCCGGGCGGTGAAAGGGGCCGAGAAAGAACCGAACGTCATCTTGATCCTGGAAGCGGATCATTTTAAAGACTTGGTGGCTAAGGAATTGAACCCCACCGTCGCCTTCATGAGCGGAAAACTGAAAATTAAAGGGAATATGGGGCTCGCCTTGAAGCTGCAAACTTTGCTGAATTCGGTCAATTTTTAAGCAGCCTCGCTTTAAGCATCCTTGCATTCGGCGGGCGCAACCGATCTTCCTCTCGCTTCTCATCCCGCCGGCTGGCGGCTTGATAAGGAAAAGGAGCGCGGGAGATCCGGCGGACCGGCCTGCCCCCTTTAAATACTTTCTGTCCGGCAATATCGAAATGGCCATCCGGGATTCCGGCGGACCGCCCGCCCCTGTGAACGGTTTTCCGACAGGAATTGATCCGAACCGTCCGTTCCGGGCGGCCGGCACAACCGAAGGCCGGAAAGCCACCGCCCGCTTTATGAATCCGTCCGATTCGGGAAGAAAGGGGAATGGGAATGGCCCATGATCATTTTCAAACGGTGGAGGGCCAGTTAAATTGGAACGCTCCGATGTTCAAACTCTATGAGAAGGCAAAAAGGAACGGAAAATGGGATCCGGCGGAGATCGATTTCAGCCGCGACAAAACCGATTATGGGAAGATGACCGATGATGAAAAAATGGTCATCCTTCCCCTCATCGCATCCTTTGCCGGCGGGGAGGAGGCGGTGACCATCGATATTCTTCCCATGGTTCAGGCGCTGGCGAGGCAAGGGCGGCTGGAAGACACCCTGTATTTAACGACCTTCATGTTTGACGAGGCGAAACATACGGAACTTTTTTCCCGGTGGCAAAGGGAGATCGGCATCGGCGGCATCAATCTTTCAGCCTTTCACGGGGACAGCTACAAACGGATTTTTTACGAGGAGCTGCCGGAGCGGATGGAACGGCTGTATACGGATGATTCCCCGGAAGCAATCATCCGGGCGGCGACCATCTACAACATGGTGGTGGAAGGGATTCTGGCGGAGACCGGCTATTATTCGTTCCGGCAAATTTTTAAAAAGGCCGGTTTGTTTCCGGGGATTTTACGGGGGATCGATTATTTGAACAGGGACGAAGGGCGCCACCTTCATTTCGGGATCTACACGATTCAACGGCTGATCGCCGGCAATGAAAAAAATTTCCGGCTGTTCATCGGGGATATGGATGAATTGTGGCCCCATGCCTACGGAGTCATCGATTATCTGACGACCTTGTACGAACTGCAGATGGCCCAGGAGTGGGTGCGGTCGTCCCTCGTCTTTGACGCCGGCCTCATGAGGGAATACGCGAAGAAACAGTTTGCGATCCGCAAACGCCAAGTCGAACGGGGGAGACGGTACGAAAACGCGGCCGAATTGGATGAAGCATGGGCGAGAGCGGTGGAGCGGAAAACGTCGTTTTAAGGGGGATGGGAGAGTGAAGCCGAAAAATCTTGTGGAAATGCTTGCCCGCACGGTGGAGCGTTTCCCGGAGAAAATTGCCTTCCTATGGAAAGAAAACGGGGTTTATCAAAAAATGTCGTACGGAACCTTTTGGGAAAAAATCCGCCGGGCCGCCTCCGGGTTCCGCCGCCTCGGCATCCAAGCGGATGATAAAGTGGCCATTCTTTCCAACAGCAATCCGATGTGGGGGATCACCGATTTCGCCCTGGCCAGCATCGGAGCCGTGAGCGTACCCGTTTATCCCACGCTGCCTCCCAATCAGGTCAGGCATATTTTGGAAAATGCGGACGTCCGGGCCGTGGTGGCGGAAAACGGGGTCCAACGGCAAAAGATCTTGGACAGCCAAGCGAAAGTGGATTTTATCATTACCATGTATCCCGACAGCGATTTTCATCCTTCCGTGAACGACCTCACCTTCGAACAGCTCGAAGCGATCGGAAACGAAAATTTGCTCGCCGATTGGGAAAACCTTTGGCGGGAGATCGGCCGGGACCGGCTGGCCACCATCATCCACACCTCCGGAACGACGGGAAGGCCCCTCGGCGTCATGCTGACCCATGGAAATTTTTTGTCCAACATCGAAGCGGTCAACTTTTGGCTCATCGAAATCACCCCCGATGATCTCGCCCTATCCTATTTGCCCCTGTCCCATGTCTTCGAAAGGATGGCGGGCCACTATACCCTTCTCTCCGTTGGCGTGACGATCGCCTATGCGGAAGGCATCGACAAGCTTCCGGAAAATTTGAAGGAAGTCCGGCCGACGATCATGACGAGCGTTCCGAGGTTTTTCGAGAAAGTTTATGCCAAGGTCATGGACGAAATCGAAAGGGGCAGCCCCATCAAGAAAAAAGTGTTCCAATGGGCCGTCAACGTGGGAAAGCAGAGGTACGAGCTTTATTTGCAGGCGAGGACCGACCAGCTCGTCTTGGGAGACATGATGCCGAAAAGTTTGAAAAGGAAGTGGAAGATCGCCGACAGACTGGTCTATCAAAAAGTGAAAAGGGAATTGGGCGGAAGGATCCGGGGGATGGTGTCGGGCGGCGGGACCTTGAACCGGAACATCGCCGAGTTTTTCTGGGCCATTGATTTGCCCATCCTGGAAGGCTACGGGTTGACGGAAACGGCCCCGGTCATTTCCACCAATCCGATGGTGCGCGCCAAGGCGGGGACGGTCGGGAAGGTGCTTCCCAACCTGGAAGTGAAGATCGCGCCCGACGGGGAAATCCTCGTCCGCGGCCCGAGCGTCATGAAAGGATACTATAAAAACGAACAGGCGACGGCGGAGGCCTTTGATGGGGATTGGCTGAAAACCGGGGACTTGGGCGAATTGGACGAGGACGGTTATTTAAGGATCATCGACCGGAAAAAACGGATTCTTGTCCTTTCGACAGGGAAAAACGTCGCCCCCCAACCGGTGGAAAACGCCATGAACGAAAGCCGTTACATCGAATATTCCCTTCTCGTCGGCGACAGGCGGAAATATGTGATCGCCCTGATCAAACCCGACTATGAGGAGCTTTTTTCCTGGGCGAAAAACAATGGCATCGAAGAGGAAACCTATGACGGCCTCCTCCGGCACGAGGCGGTCCAACAGCTTTTAAAAGGGGAGGTGGAAAGGCAGACCGCCCCCTTCGCCGATTTTGAAAAGCCGAAGAAACTCATCGTCGCCGCCGGGGAGTGGTCGGTGGAAAGCGGGGAACTGACGCCGAAACTTTCCATACGTTTGAACGTGGTCGAACAGAAGTATCGGTCCTGGATCGAAAGGGCTTATGCCGAAGAAGATGGAGGCAAGGAGAAGCAGCTGAAAATCGTAACGGCTTCATGACGTTTTTCTGCGATCTGCCAGATTCTCCCTTTGAAGGGCTTGTCCGTTCCAATGTCTGGGATCTTCCCCCGACGCCTTGCGAAAAGGAGAAGCTTTTCCCGTGCCGGCTTTCATGTGCCCGCATAGGAAAGAGGGGCGCGGGATATGATATGAAAAAAGAGGTGACAGCTATGGAAGATCCCAAACATACCCTTGCTTACATCCGGTCCGAACTCCTGCGGATCGAAACGATGGCCGGCACCCTCTCCGCCATCGAAAAGGAACATTTCCATCAATTGAATCGGTTCGATCAGAGGGAGCTTGCCGATCTGGCCGTCGAAGAGCAAAATGCCGCCCGCCAGCTTAATGCGATCAGGACGATCTGCCTGTCGCTTTCGCAGAAGATCGGCGAAATGCTGCAAGAAGAAGCGGGATCGGGGACCTCGGAGCGTGGAAATCATGAGGCGGTTCATTGAAAACCTGTTGCGGTCCGCCATTAACGAAACGGTGGATAAGGCCATTACGAGGGCCATCCGGGATCAATACGGGGAAAACTTGTTCGAGATGCTGCCCTCGGGCGCGAAAACCGGACCGATCAACTTGATGGAGATCGCCATGCGCGCCCATCACGGCGTGCCCGTACCCCGTCCCCTCGGAAGTCCCCTGAATTTTTCCCCTTGGGAAAAAATCCTTTTCAGCCCCGTGCACCTGTTCCGCTTTCCCGTGCCCGAACAGGTGGGGATCGATACTTCCGTAACCATCGGCCCCGCCGCAAAAAAACCGTTGACCGTTTCCATCCCGATTCTCATCGCCGGGATGTCCTTCGGTGGCGCCTTGAGCAAAAGGGCCAAAATCGCCCTGGCCAGAGCGGCTGCTTTGGCCGGGACGGCGACCAACACGGGGGAAGCGGGGCTGCTCAGGGAAGAACGGGAAGCGGCCGGCCTGTTGATCGGCCAATACAACCGGGGCGGCTGGCTGAACACCCCGGAAAAATACCGGCGGCTGGATGCGATCGAAATCCAGCTGGGCCAAGGGGCGCAAGGTTCGGCGCCGCAAAGGACGAGCGCGAAACGAATCGGCGAAGATTTCCGGAAGGTTTTCGGGTTGCGGGAAGGGGAAGACGCCGTCATCCACTCCCGTCTCCCGGGAGTGGACACGAAGGAGGCGTTCATCGGGCTGGTCAGGCGGCTGAAGGATGAAACCGGCGTTCCCGTCGGGTTAAAAATCGCCGCGACCCACCATTTGGAAAAGGAATTGCAGATCGCCCTCGAGGCGGAGGTCGATTTTGTGACGATCGACGGGGCGGAAGGGGGAACCCACGGAGGCGCCCCCATTTTGCAGGATGATGTCGGCCTGCCGACCTTGTATGGAATTGCGCGGGCGGCGGAATTTTTGGCCAAAAAGGGAGGAACCGGAAAAGTCAGCCTGCTCGCCGCAGGGGGACTGGTCACCCCGGGGAGGATGCTGAAAGCCATCGCCCTCGGGGCGGATGCGGTCTATATCGGGACGGCCGCGATCATGGCCATGATCGGCGACCAGATCGTCGAAACCCTTCCCTTTGAGCCGCCGACGAGCCTGGTCGTCTACGACGGAAAGATGACCGATCAGCTCGATGTCGAAAAAAGCGCGAAAAACCTTTTCCGGTTTTTGAATGCCTGCGTCATGGAAATGGAAGCCGTGGCCGTGACCCTCGGGAAGACCTCATTGGCCGATATCGCCAAATCCGACCTGTGCACCTTGGATCCTTTTATCGCCAAGGCGGCGGGAATTCCCCTTGGAATGGTTGCTCCCGAGCGGCAGGATGATTTTTTCGAAGGGACGAATTACCTTTTTCCGGCTCCCCGGGCGGAGCGGGAAGGCGGGCAACATTTCCTTCAATGAGGAAAAGGCGGCCGGAACGGCCGGCGGCCCGTATGGCCCGCTCTTGTCGAACCGCCGGATGAAATGAGAAAATGGGATTGAAACGGCTTCGGCCCGGAATTCAAAGGGCTGGGGCCGTTTGTTTGTTTGTTTGCGAAGCGGCCTGGCCGGGGCGCGTTTCCGGGAAGGGAACCGGGGTGCCGGTCCGCCTGCCTTTTCCCTTTCCTTTTTCACCGGCACCTATGAACATGTGGTTTTGAAAGAAAAGGAGCTTTCCGTGAAAAGGCTAACGATCATATTTTGTTTACCGGAAATCACTTGAAAAAATGCGAGAATATCATGACGACTACCGCCTACATGTACGGGGTTTTCAATTCCCGCATTTCCGCCGGCAACATCAATTTCAACAAAATGATGACGAATACGAGAAATCCTTTGAACATCCTGAAAACTTCCGGGCAAAGGATTTGCGTCCGGATCCGCGGGATTTACCGCCTGCTCGCAATGCCTTCCCTGTTTGAAATCGGGTTTTACGTCCGCTGGTATGATAAGACGGATGACGATCTCATCATCATCACCAATTATGCGTCATCCGCCGGTCCGGAAATCCGTTTGGAATGCCGGTCGGAAGAGGGGAAAAGCAATTCCTTTCTCGCAACCGGCCAGATTTCCATGGGGCCCAATGAATATGAGCATCCCTTCACCATCCGCCAGGAAGGGAATGCCTTCACGATCCGCCGGGTGAAAAGTCGCCGTGCCGGGAGGTTTATCCGGATTTGTGCTACCGGATGAAGCTCGCCGGGGCCGAATTCCGCTTGGCCGGCGGGCGGATCTTTCTGGAGGGGGCCTGGGGGATCCCGCCTCCCTGGCGGTTTTGGCGTTTTTTGCAACGAGCAGCTGGGAAATGGCCATTCAAGGGTGCTTGTACGGGGAAGACCGGCCCTTTGCGGAACGGGAACTGGATCGGGAGAAGGAAAAATTCCGGACCTTTTTCCGGAAAACGATGAAATGGTTCCGCCTGTCGCAAAGGGGAAAGATGACCCGTGATTTGAGCAAATTGAACATCATCGCCTGGTGGTATACCCACAATATGTTCGCCCATTACCGGGTCCCCCGCGGGCTGGAGCAATACGGCGGCGCCGCTTGGAACGCGGGATGTCTGCCGGGGCCGGCGGAATATATGCCGGCCACGCAAAAAGCTTGCCTATTACGGAAATGGTCCCGGGTTTCCTCCGTTTTCAGTCGGCCGGCGAAGTGGAGTACATGCTCCATTCGAAAGAAGAAAAGACGGGGATTTCGTATCCGGCTGATCCCGATGACGAGGGGGATCATCAGCGAAAATTTACCAAGGGAGAGGCGGCAGCCCACGAAAGGGTAATCCGCGAACATCTTTCCTTCCCCGACGGCGTCCGGCTGATGAACCGGCCCGCGAAATATAAAGGGCGGAGTCAGCACCTATTTTCAGCGGGCGGAACAGGCGGCCAACTTCGGCCGGGAGATCGGCCTGCAATATGTCCATGCCTGCATCCGTTCCATCGAAGCCTTGGCCAAGCTGGGAAGGGGCGAACAATTGTGGAAAGCCCTGTTCGTCATTAACCCGGTCGGCATCCGGGAAGCCGTGCCCAACGCCGCCATCCGGCAAAGCAACACGTGCTTCAGCAGTTCGGACGGGGATTTTCCACCCGTTACGAAGCGGGAAAGAGATTTGCGGAACTGGGCACCGGAAAGGTTCCCGTGAAAGGGGCTGGCGCATTTATTCAAGCGGGCCCGGGATCTTTATGAATCGATCGCCGACTGCCTGGGGATCCGCTTTTCGGATGGCGACCTGATCGTCGATCCGGTATTGCCGAAACATTTGGACGGATTGGAATTTTCCTTCGGAATCATGGAAAAACCGGCAGTTTTTGTTTATCATTTAAATGAGGAAAAAACTTGGAAAAATCTTCGTCAACGGAAGGCAAGTGGAGGGGAAGAGACTGGCGAATCCTTACCGGGAGGCCGGCCTCCGCGTGCCGTTTGCCCAGCTGGAACCCCTTTTGCAGGAAGGGGGCATCACGATCGAGATATGGTTTGCTGAAACCGCCGGTCGTCCTTGCCGCGCCGGGTTTTCTCCGGCGCGCTTCGCTTGCCCTTTCCTGGCCGAAAGGGTTCTTTTTTCCCGGCCTGCCCGGGGCTTCCGCAAGACGGTTCCCGGGAAGCTTGCCGGAGGCGAAAAGGGAGGACAGGTGCAGCCGGCAGAGACATTGAGATGAAGGTGAGAAGGTTATGGTCAGCATTAAAGATATCGCGAAAAAAGCGGGCGTTTCCATTTCCACCGTATCTTACGCCTTGAACGGCAGCCCGAAGGTCACCGAAGAAACGGCGGAAAAAATTTTGGCCATCGCCAAGGAATTGAACTACGTCCCGAATGCGGCCGCCCGTTCGTTGAAAAAGCGGGAAACGAACATCATCGGAGCCTTTTTGACCGACTACAGCGGGGCATTTTACGGCCAGCTGCTGGAAGGCATGCTGCAGGCGCTGGCGGACAACGGCTACGAATTGATCGTCTGCAGCGGAAAACAATCCCACCGGTTTTTGCCCGAACGGATGATTGACGGAGCGATCATTTTGGATCAAACCTTTCCGAGCGAGGAACTGATCCGATATGCGGATCGGGGCCATAAGATCGTCGTCCTTGACCGGGAATTGAATCACCCCAACATCCGCCAGGTTTTGCTGGACAATCAGGCCGGAGCCACGTTGGCCGTCGATTATCTGATCGATAAGGGCCATAACCGGATTTATGTCGTAACCGGCCCCGAAGGATCCTACGATGCCAACCAGCGTTTGGAGGCGGCAAGGCAGACGGTGGGCCGCCATCCCCATCTCATCTACAAGGAAATCCGGGGCGATTTCCGAAAATCCTCCGGGGAGCGGGCGGCGGAACAAATTGTCAAGGAATACCAAGGGCCGGTTGGGGTTTTTTGCCTGAACGACGAAATGGCCATCGGGATGTACAATTATTTGTCGCAAACCGAATACCGGGTCGGGGAGCATGTGCACATCATCGGTTTCGACAATATCGAACTTGCCCGGTATATCCAGCCGCGGCTTGCGACGGTCGATTTTTCCGAAAGAAAATGGGGCGCGGTCGCCTCGGAAAAACTGCTGCAGCTTTTGCACAACGAACCGGCCGAGAACGAGCGGATTTCTGTGACGTTGATCGAAGGGAATTCCGTGAGGAAAATCTGAAACCCGAAATTTTCCCTCCCCCTAATTTCCCGCGTTTCCGCCGGATCCCGCGGAATTCGCTCTTGAAAAAAGAGGCGTTGCCCTGTAAAATTTTTGCAGGCGAATCGGAGCATTTGCATGCATCCCCCCGGGATCAGGAGGAGAAGCTAGTGAAAATTAGCGGCTTGAATCATCTGTTGTTTTCCGTTTCCGATCTGGAACGATCCATTCGGTTTTATCAGAAGGTTTTCGGTGCGAAACTGCTGGTGAAGGGCCGCAAGACAGCTTATTTCGACCTGAACGGGATTTGGCTCGCCCTCAATGAGGAAAAGGATATTCCCAGGAACGAAATCCGCCATTCCTATACCCATATCGCTTTTTCCGTCGACGAGAAGGATTTCGACGGGATCGTGGAAAAATTAAAGGAATGGGGCGTGAACATCCTGCCCGGGAGGGAGCGGGACGAACGGGATAAACCCTCGGTCTACTTTACCGACCCGGACGGCCATAAATTCGAATTTCACACGGGGACATTGGCGGACCGGTTGGCCTATTACAGGGAAGAAAAGAAACATATGATTTTTTACGATTAAGGCGTTCCGCGAAAAAGCAGCTTTTCCCGGAGGGCGCGAAATGGAAGGAGCTTTCCCGGCCAAAAAGGACGGAAAGTTTTTCCGCCCGTCCGGCGGCTTTTCGCGGAAAACCTTTCCGTGTGCATTTTGCCGTTTGGCGAGCCGGAACATTTTCATGGGGAGGGGGGGATCGCCCGTGTCCAATCACGCAGGCACCAATACGGGCGCAAATACGGAAGAAAATGTGAAGGAAATGTTGGACAAAAAGGATTACGACCAGGCGAGAAGGATCCTTCTCGAACTGCTTGAGCGGAAACCGGATGATCCCGAGCTGAATTTTTTTTGCGGTTCCGTCCACGATACCCTCGGATTGGAGAGGGACGCCGTCCGTTTTTATGAGAAGGCCCTGAAAAACCGGATCAAAGGGGTGCTCCGGGAAAAGGCCTTTATCCAATTGGGGAGCAGCTACCGGTCGATCGGCCTTTATGAAATGGCCAAAAGGACGCTGATGCAAGGGTTGAAGGAATTTCCCGAGAACGGGGCCATGAAAGCCTTTTTGGCCATGACCCTCTACAACTTGAATGAAAACAGGGCCGCCGTCTCCCTGCTGCTCGACGCCTTGCTCAGCTCGGCCGGGGACAAGTGGATCAACGAATACCGCCGGGCGTTAAAGTTTTATTCGGAAAATTTGGACGAAAAATGGTAAGGAATGGCCCATCGGTCGGCCGGACGGGCCACTTCCCGGATGAAATATGTAAACGATTTCTATAAATTTAAGAGAAAACGCCCTTTTCCGCCTTTGGCGGAAAAGGGCGCGCGCCGGGCGGACCGTGTGGCGCCGGCCGGGTTTCCGGGCCGGATCTTGACGCGGGAACGGCCGCCGGATGCCTTCACTCGTTTTTCTTCAAGGCCTCCTTCAACAAATCCCCCAATGAAATGCCGAAGGATTCCTCCTTTTTCGCGTATTTTGCCAATAATCTTCTTTCTTCCCGTTTGTCCAGAACCGGTTTTTGGTCCTCCGCCTTTTCCACGATGTTGCAGAGGCGGCATTGGAAGTAGGGGCCCGCTTTGCCCTGATGGATTTCCATTCTTCGATGGCATTGGGGGCAGCGCCGGTTGGAAAGGACCGGATCCTTCCGTTTCCGGAAGGAACATTCCCGGTTGGAGCAGACGAGGATTTTCCCTTCTTTCGTGTTCCGCTCTTTCAGGAAAGACCCGCATTCCGGGCATTTTGAACCGGTCAGGTTATAGGCCCGGTACGTTTTGCTGCTGGTTTTGATCTCCTCCACCAATTTCCGGGTCTCTTTGCGGATGTTTTGCAGGAAGGTTTCCGGATCCGCCTCTCCCCGGGCGATTTTCTCCAGTTCCTTTTCCCATTTGGCCGTAAGGGCCGGTGACTTCAATTCCTCGTTCACCAGGATGATGAGCTGCTTGCCCTTCGCCGTCGGATGGAACCTTCCGTTTTTCCTCTCCACGGTCTCCGTCTCGAGAAGGCGTTCAATGATTTCCGCCCGCGTCGCCGGCGTTCCGAGCCCGTATTTTTCCATCAGGGCGAGAAGATCCGCTTCCGTATAACGTTCCGGCGGTTCCGTCAGCTTTTCCGCGAGTTCGCTGTTTTTCACCGGGAACTTTGCCCCTTGGGAAATCCCGGAGAATTTCTCCCCGTCCGTTTCGGCATCTTTCCCGGTTATTTTTTTAAATCCCGGATCCAATACCACTTTTTCCGCCGCCGAAAACCGTTCGCCGTTCACGTCGAATTGGACGCGGACCGTTTCGTATCGGTACGGGGGGTAGAAGAGGGCAAGAAACCGGCGGACGACGAGATCGTAAATCTTCCGCTCATCCGCGGACAATTCTTCGATGCGGACCCGCTCTTCCGTCGGAATGATCCCGTGATGGTCCGTTACCTTTTCGTTGTTGAAGACCCGCTTGGCCAACACCTTTCCGCGATTGGCGAGGGCGGGTTTCACTTCCTCCCGGTAGACTGGCGCGACGGCTTGGAGGCGTTCCGCCAACGTCTTTTCCAAATCCGCCGTTAAATACCGGGAATCGGTGCGGGGATAGGTGACCAGTTTATGGACTTCGTACAGCCTTTGCAGCACGTTCAGCGTTTTTTTGGCGGTAAAGCCGAAGATTTTGTTCGCGTCCCGCTGCAGTTCGTTCAAATCGTAGGGGAGGGGCTGTTGTTCGGTCTTTGCCTTTCTTTCGACGGACACGGCGGTCGCCGTCGCCCCCTTTGTTTTCGCCAAAATCTCCTTCGCCTTTTCCTCGGAAAAGATCCGGCCGTCTCCCTTCCCTTCCCAGTAGGCGGAAAAGGGCCCGATATCCGCGCGGATTTTCCAATAGGGCTCCGGGACGAACCGCTGGATTTGGCTTTCCCTTTCGATGATCATGGCCAAGGTCGGGGTTTGCACCCTTCCCGCCGACAACGGGTCGTTGTATTTGGTCGTGAGCGCCCGCGACACGTTGAGGCCGATGAGCCAATCGGCCTCGGCTCGGCATACGGCCGAGTGGTAAAGATTTTCGAATTCCTTTCCCGGACGCAGGCGGGCAAACCCTTCCCGGATCGCCCGGTCGGTAACGGAGGAGATCCAGAGCCGTTTGACCGTTTTTTTGCAGCGGGCTTTTTCCAGGATCCACCGGGCGACGAGTTCCCCCTCCCTGCCGGCGTCGGTGGCGATGATGACTTCCTTTATGTCGTTCCGTTTGAGGAGGTTTTCGATGGCCTTGAACTGATGGCTCGTTTCCCGGATCACCTTCAATTCCATTTTTCCCGGGATGATCGGCAGATCTTCCAGCCGCCACGTTTTATATTTTGGATCGTAATGTTCCGGCATTTTCAATTCCACCAGATGGCCGAGGGCCCAGGTGACGACGTACCGGTTTCCTTCGATATAGCCTTTCTTTGCGTCCCGAACGTTCAGCACCCGGGCGATCTCCCGGGCCACGCTCGGTTTCTCGGCAAGAACTAGGGATTTCATACAGACTCCTTTCTTTTTGCGAAAAATTTTCCGGTCCGTAAAGTCCGCTCTTTTATCAGTATAACGGAAACGGGCGGTTCTGTAACCCGTCGCGCCTCATATTTTCCCGCCCGAAAGAATAGGATAATACGGGGCAAGCCGTTGGAAAGCCCCAATTCGGTTCGGCCGGATTTTCCGTAAACCGCCGGGCGGATCGGGGAGCCAAGCGGTTTGCTTTTCCCCCGGCGGCGCAGCTGAAGCCTCCATATTGCGGGATAAACGGGGGCGGATGCATGCCGAAAAGGGAAGGCCGGCACATCCCGGTTCTTCCGAAATCGCCGGCCGAAATTTTTTATCATCGGACGATCGCTCCAAAAAGGCGGGGCCCGTCCGAAATATCCGGGTGATCGGCATGAAGATAAACCGTCCTTTTCCGTTCCAGAAGGATTTCGTCTTTTTGCTTATTTTCATATCCTTATTCCTTGTTGTTTTTTTATTCCACGGCTTTTTTTCGGGGAAAGAACCGGGACAAGACAGGGAGGGGGGACAGGGGGAAGAATCCGTCCGGACGGCAGCGGTCGGGGAGGATGCGGAAGAAGGCCCGGAAGTGGGGAAGCGGGCCCCGGATTTCCAATTGCCGGCGCTTTCGGGCGGACGGATCCGGCTTTCGGATTACCGCGGGAAAAGGGTGGTCTTAAATTTCTGGGCTTCTTGGTGCGGCCCGTGCCGGGAGGAAATGCCGGAAATGGCGGAGTTTTACGGGAAAAGGCGGGGCGGCGGCGTGGAAATTTTGGCCGTCAACATGACCTTTTCCGAAAGGAACCGCCTAGCGGTGGAAGAATTTGCCCGGGAAGGGGGCTTCACCTTTCCGATCTTGCTCGACGAGAAGGAAGCGGCTGCCGATTTGTACCGTATCATCACGATCCCGACAACCTATTTTTTGAATGAGGAAGGGATCATCACCGGGATCCGGATCGGCCCGTTGGATAAAAAAATATTGGAAAACTTCGGCGAAGGCGGAAAATAAGCGGACCGGCTTTCCGGCGGATGGGGGACCCGGGCAAGGGGTCCATCCTTCCCGGGGCTAAAAGTCCGCAAGGGAAGCCGTGGGGCGGGGAATCCCTCGAAGGGAACGGACCCTCTTTCTGTTTATGATTCGCAAGGCGGCGGAACCCGGCATCTCCGGGGCCGGTTTTTCGGCGTCATATCCGCCCCTTTTCCTTCTTCGGCCAAAAGAAATAGGACAGGGTAATGATCAGGTCGATGGCCAACACGATGGTCCACACCCTCATGATCCCGACCAGTTCGGAAGTCCGTTCGAAATCGCCGACGAACAAAACCGTTGCGGCGATGAGGCTTCCCCCGATGCAGTAGGCGAGAAGGTGGCGCAGCCACCCTATCAAATTCGCCTTGGCGAATTCCAGTCCGAATAAATCCTTTTCTTTCTCTCCCGTTTTCAATACGCGGATGCGGAATTGGCGGTCCGCCCAGCGGATCATATTCTTTCCGAAACCTACGGAGACGCCGATATAAACCGCCGCCAATCCGTGTCCGATATTGGCTTTGGCGCCATGATACAGGTCGATCGCGGATACGGCCAAAAGAAGCAGATCCACCAACGGGGTCAGCGCGAGCAGCACCAATCCGAGCTTTTTCCTATTCAAAAGATAACGGGCCGTCAGCCCGAGAATGATCAATACCCAGAAGCCGATTTCACAGGCGATGATGATCCAGATGATCCAGTTCATTTCTCTCCCCCTTTTGGATTTGAAGTTACAAAAAGAATATATCACACGGTTTTATTTAGTACAACCGTATTAAAAAAATAGGTTATAATAAAACTATGCCGAAGATCGTGGATCATGAACAAAGGAAAGAACGGATCGCCGAGGCGTGCTGGCGGGTGATCTTGAAGCGGGGCATGAAGGGGGCGACGGTCCGAAACATCGCCAAGGAAGCCGGCCTTTCCCCGGGTTCGTTGCGCCATTACTTTTCTTCCCAGGGCGACTTGTATCTGTATGCGATGAACCTGGTGAAGGAAAGGGTCCGGAAACGGATGGAAAAAATCGCTTTCAGCCCCTTGCCGGCAAAGGAAAAAATGGTCCGGATCCTTTCGGAACTATTGCCGCTGAATACGGAAACCCACGCGGAAATGGAGGTGTGGCTGCATTTTATCTTTCATTTTTACGGCAAGGAGGGAGCCGCGGATGGCGGCGTCCGGTCGGCCATTCAAGCGATCATGGACGGCTTGGAAACCTATCGGCTGCTGAAGGAAGGCATTGATAAAGAGTTGGAGACGGAAAGGCTGTACGCCCTGATCGACGGTTTGGCCCTGCATAAATTGCTGGAGGGCGGGCGCTTATCCGATCAAAAGCTCATTGAAATCTTGAAATCCCACATCGATTCGATCGTAAAGGATGAGCGGGACGCGGGTGGAGCCGGCGGTGAAAGGATTCGGGAAGAGGACCGGTAAAAATCGCCGGTTCCGTCCGTGAACATCCCGCATCCGCCGGCAAGGGCGCACCGGGATCCGAAAATTTTTGCTTTCCATATTGACAACGGAAACGGACGGATGGTAAACTCATAAAAGCTATTGGAAAATTTTAATTAGTGGGAAAAACGTTAAGAAGGGAGGGCTGCACCATGCGAAATCGAATCTTTGCCATTTCAAAAAACGGATTATTTGCAGCTGCAGCCCGCCCTGTGCGCATCGGAGAGACGGGAGAATTCTCCGTCGGAAAATGAGAACCCGTATATTCAAAGTGGATCCGAACGAGGTTCCGGGCGCGGCTGCAGGATAGTGCCGCGCCCTTTTTAGAGGCATAGTATGTCCTCGAAAAGAGGCGTACTATGCCTTTTTGCGTTTTCAGGGCGGAGTTTCCCGAAAACGGGGTTTTTCGAATGGAACCATAATGCGGCAGCCGATGGAACGGGCACGGCTTTGCCCGAACGGCGCCGGGGGAGGGACCGTCCCTTGTTCCCGCGCCGGGGCGTCCCGCAAGCATTCGATTCGGTGTAAAGGGGAATCTCGTATGTTTCAAGTGTTGAAAAAACTGAAATGGTTTTTTGTGGAAAACCGGAGCCGGTATATCGCCGCCATCTCTCTCTTGCTCATCGTCAATCTTTTGGAAATCGTCGCACCAGCGGTGATCGGAGAGGCGGTGGACGGCATCATCGATCATGCGATGACCTTCCGCCTTCTGGCGTTTTATTTGGCATTGTTGATCATTTTAAACATCACGCTCTATATCTTGACCTATTTCTGGCAGTATTTGCTGTTCGGCGGGGCGACGATTTTGGAGAAAACCTTGAGAAGCCGATTGATGAAACATTTCTTGAAAATGTCCCCGGCCTTTTACGCGAGAAACTCGACCGGCGATTTGATGGCCAGGGCGACGAACGATTTGAAGGCCGTTTCGGAAACGGCGGGTTTCGGCATCTTGACGTTGGTCGATTCGACCATGTACATGGGAACGATTCTCCTCGCCATGGGGTTTCTTATCTCTTGGAAATTGACCCTTGCCGCCGTTCTCCCTCTGCCTTTATTGGCCTATTTCCTGAAACGGCTGGGCGACAAGATCCATGCCCATTATATGGCGGCCCAGGACGCCTTCGGGGAAATGAATGACTACGTGCTGGAGACGGTGGCCGGGGTAAGGGTCGTCCGCGCCTTTAACCGGGAGAAAAACGAAATCGGAAAATTCCGGGGAATGACGGAGGCCGTCTTCCGGAAAAACATGCTCGTCGAAAAGATCGACGCCTATTTTTTCCCGATCACGAACATCTTGAACGGCTTAAGCTTTTGCATCGGCCTTTCCTACGGGATCTACCTGGTCATGCGGCAGGAAATTTCCCTGGGCGACCTCGTTTCTTTCCATGTTTATTTGGGGATGCTGAATTGGCCGGTATACGCCGTCGGGGAATTGATCAACATCATGCAGCGGGGGAACGCCTCCCTCGACCGGGTGCTGGAAACGTTGAATGCAAAAGAGGATGTCCGTGATCCCGACAACGCCAAAAGGCTGGACGGAATCGATTCTGTCCGATTCGATGATTTCTCCTTCCAATACCCGGGCACGGAGCGGAAGGCCTTGGACAATATCAACGTCCTCGTCCGGAAGGGGGCGACGATCGGAATCGTGGGGAAAACGGGCAGCGGAAAAACGACCCTGATCCGGCAGATTTTGCGCGAGTATCCCGCCGGAAGGGGCAGGCTGACGATCGGGGAAGATCCGATCGAGGAAATCATGAAAAAAGAGATCCGGGAAAAAATCGGCTATGTTCCCCAGGATCATTTCCTCTTTTCCAAAACCGTCAGGGAAAATATCCTGTTCGGAAACGAAGGGGCGGGCGAAGAGGAGCTGGAGAAAGCCATCCGGCTCGCCGCTTTGGACAAAGACATCGAATTTTTGCCCAACGGCCTCGACACCCTGGTGGGCGAAAGGGGCGTCGCCTTGTCCGGCGGGCAGAAGCAAAGGATTTCCATCGCCCGGGCCTTGATCAAAAATCCGGAACTGCTCATATTGGATGACGCCCTGTCGGCGGTCGACGCGAAAACGGAGGCAAGGATCATCGAAAATTTAAGAAGGGAAAGGCAAGGGAAAACGACGATCATTTGTTCCCACCGCCTTTCCGCCGTCGAGCACGCCCATTGGATCATCGTTCTGGAGGACGGAAAAATCATCGAAGAAGGCACCCATGAAGATTTGCTGAAAAAGAACGGCTGGTATAAGGAACAGTACGAGCGCCAGCAGCTCTTGCGGCGCGACGAGGAGGAGGTGGCCGGAGTTGACCGGTAGACGTTTGTTCCGCTATGCGCTCCAATTGAAAAAAACGCTGCTTTCCGCCCTCTTGTTTCTCGCGATTGCCGTCGGCTGCGATGTGGCCGCCCCCTTCGTGGCCAAAACATTGATTGACCGCCATATCTTGGGGGTGGACGGTTATTGGGTGAAGACGGACGAAAGGAAGGGGGCCGCCTTTTTTGAAGGAGATTATTACCGGAAGGTCCGGGATCCCGAAGGAAAGGGAATGGAAGAGGGGGCGGCCACCCTTCTGCAGATCGGGAAAAGCTTTTATTTCGTTCCGGATCAGATTCCGCCGGAGGCAAAAAAACAGGTGAAAGACGGAAGGCTGGTCGTTCAAGCGGAAGGGACGGAAAAAACCTATCCCGCGGAAAAACTTACGGCAAAGGAAATGATGGGGTTTTACCGGCCGGAATTTCCGGCGATCGCCCTTTTCATCCTGGGCTATTTCGCTTTGTTCGCCCTTTCCGGGCTGTTTCATTTCGGCGAATATTACTTTTTGCAAAAAACGGCAAACCGGATTATTCAAAGAATGCGCAACGAGGCCTTTGAAAAGATCCAAACCTTGCCCATTTCCTATTTTGACAGCTCCCCCGCGGGGAAGATCGTGGCCCGGATCACCAACGATACGGAGGCGATCCGCACCCTTTATGTCACCGTTCTTTCCAATTTCGTCAACGGGTTCATTACCCTTTCCGGGATCTATGCCGCCATGTTTTTCCTGGACAAGAAACTCGCGGCCATGTTTTTAGCCGTGATCCCGGTCGTATTTTTGTGGATGATCCTTTACCGAAAATTCGCCTCCCGCTACAACCGGGCCATCCGTTCGAAAAACAGCGAGATCAACGCGATGCTGAACGAATCCATTCAAGGGATGGCGATCATCCAAGCATTCAACCGGGAAAAGCGGCAGGAGGAAGAGTTCGAAAAATTAAACGACGCCCATTTCCGCTACCGGAACAAATTGCTGTCGATCAATTCCCTGTCTTCCCACAACCTGACCGGGCTGATCCGGGGGATCGTCCTCTTCGCCTTCATTTGGTATTTCGGATTTCAATCTATGCATCTGGACGCGGCCGTCACCGTCGGAACCCTGTATGCCTTCGTCGACTATATCAACCGTCTGTTTTATCCGATCGGCAACATCGTCAACCAGTTTGCCAACCTGGACCAGGCGATGGTGGCCGGGGAGCGCCTGTTCCGGCTTTTGGACGAGAAGGGCGAGCCCCTGTCCGATGAAAGGATTCCCCGCTATCGTGGGAATGTCCGCTTTGAACACGTCTATTTCGGTTACGAGGACGGGAAAGACATTTTGCAGGATATCGATTTTGAAGTCCGGCACGGGCAGACGGTGGCCCTCGTCGGCCATACCGGTTCGGGGAAAAGTTCGATCGTGAATTTGCTGTTCCGCTTCTACGATTGCAAAAGCGGCGCGATCTACGTGGACGGGAAGGATATCCGGACCATCCCCCGCCAGGCTTTGCGGGAACATATGGCGATCGTCCTTCAGGACCCGTATTTGTTTAAAGGGACGATCTACTCCAATATTTCCTTGAACGATCCCCGGATTACGAAGGAAGATGCCGCCAGGGCATTGAAAGCCGTCGGCGGAGAAGGCATTTTTAAACATTTGTCCAAGGGGCTCGATGAACCGGTCAATGAAAAGGGGAGCACCCTTTCCGCGGGCGAACGCCAGCTGATCTCCTTCGCCCGGGCGTTGGCTTTCAACCCGGCGATCCTGATCTTGGACGAAGCCACGTCGAACATCGATACGGAGACGGAAGCGATCATTCAAAGGGCGATGGATGTCGTGAAAGCGGGGAGAACGACCTTCATCATCGCCCACCGGCTTTCCACGGTGAAAAACGCCGATTTGATCCTCGTCTTGAAACGGGGAAGGATCGTGGAACGGGGGAACCATGAAGAGCTGATGGCGAAAAAGGGCATCTACTATCAGCTGTACAAGCTGCAGCATCATTCGCAAGGGGGTTGATGGGAGTAGAAAGGGGACGGATCGGCGGAACCCTTGAAGGAGCCGCGCGGCAAAAAGACCCGCCCCCGCGGGCGGGTCTTCCGATTTTTCATCCGTTTCCGCCGGCTTTTTCCCCTTCCAATATCCAAACATAGGGGTTCATCCTCATAAAACGGACGCGGAACCCGTTTCCTTCGAAGACGGAGGTGAGGAACGGGATCGTGGTATAATATTCCGTTTTCAAATCTTCCGCCAACCGGAAAAACCCGTTTTCTTCCGCCTCCCGGATGGCCTTTTGTTTGTCTTCTTCGCTCGGAAACATCGTGTCGGCGAAGACGATTTTCCCGCCCGGTTTCAGCAGGGCGGCGTATTTTTCCACGGCGAGCCGCTTTTCCCCGTCGGTCAAATGGTGGAAGGCGTAGGAGGAGACGATGGCGTCCACCTTTTCCGCCGGGACGGGGAAATCCAAAAAATCGCCGTCAAACAGGCGGAAATTCCCCTTCACTTTTTTCATGGCCAATTTCCGCATGTTTGTGGAAGGTTCGATGCCGATGACTTTCGCCCCCTTTTGCAGGAGGCGCATCGTCAGATTCCCGGTGCCGACCCCGAACTCCAGCACCGTGCCGCCGACTTTATCGGCGACGGCGCTTAAAATCTTCTCATATCCGGAAAAAACCTGTTGATACTCTTCGTCGCTGCCTCGCACCGTATCGTCGTAAACGGCTGCCCATTCATCAAACAGCCTGTCAAATTCCCTTCCCATCGCAAATCCCCTTCATTATGATTATTCTTATCAACATACTATGAAATATGGCGGGAAAAAGAGAGCGGAAACCATTTAAATTTTGACATGGCCCCGATAAAAGAATACTATACTTATAGGAATTATAACTTTTTCTGGGGTGAGATGACAATGAAAAAGGATCGGCTGAATGTGGAAAGCTTCCATTTGGACCATACGAAGGTGAAGGCCCCCTATGTCCGCCTCGCGGACGTGAAGACGGGGAAAAACGGGGATAAAATTTACAAATACGACGTTCGTTTTTGCCAGCCGAACAAGGAGCATATGGAAATGCCCGCCCTCCATTCCCTGGAGCATCTGATGGCCGAGCGTATCCGCGACCATCATCCGGACGTCTTCGACGTGAGCCCCATGGGCTGCCAAACGGGCTTCTACGTGTCCATCATCAATGACGGCGATTATGAAGGCTTCCTGCGGGTTTTGGAAAAAACGCTGACGGACGTACTAAACGCCGAGGAGGTTCCCGCCTGCAACGAGATCCAATGCGGAAACGCGGCGAGCCACAGCCTGGAAGGGGCGAAGAAACTGGCGAAAAAAATGCTCGATCATCGGGACGAATGGACGCAAGTTTTTGCGGAATGAAAACGAGGGGATTCGATGAAATACTATCATGATGTCCGTGAATTGGTCGGGAGAACGCCGCTGGTCAAAATCAACCGCCACCCTTTTGCCGGCAAAGTCCGGATCTTCGCCAAGCTGGAATATTTGAACCCCGGGGGAAGCGTGAAAGACCGGCTGGGCCGGTATCTATTGCAGAAGGCCTTGGAAAGCGGGAAGATCGATGAAAACGGGACGATCATCGAACCGACGGCGGGAAACACGGGGATCGGCCTGGCGCTGGCCGCCGCGGGGACGAATGTGAAAGTCATCTGCGTCGTCCCGGAAAAATTCAGCATCGAAAAACAGGAACTGATGCGCGCCCTCGGGGCGACGGTGATCAATACGCCCACCGAACTCGGCATGCAGGGGGCGATCGAAAAGGCGAAACAGCTGCTGAAAGAGATCCCCAACTCCTATTGCCCCAACCAGTTTGAAAATCCGTGGAACCCGGAAACCTATTACGAGACGATGGGCCCGGAAATCGTCGAAGAATTGGACGGGAAAATCGATGTATTCGTGGCCGGCGCCGGGAGCGGAGGCACATTCACGGGGACGGCGAAATATTTGAAGGAAAAAATCCCCGGGATCCGGACGGTCATCGTCGAACCGCAAGGGTCGATCCTGAACGGCGGGGAACCCGGGCCCCATAAAACGGAGGGGATCGGTGTGGAGAAGATCCCGCCGTTCCTGGACAAATCCCTGATGGATGCCATCTATACCATTCCCGACCGGTCGGCCTTTGCCAGGGTGAAGGAACTGGCCAAAAACGAAGGCCTCCTGGTCGGCAGTTCATCCGGCGCGGCCTTCGACGCCGCCCTCCAGGAGGCGGCGAAGGCGAAGGAAGATGCGGTCATCGTCACGGTTTTTCCCGATTCCAGCGAAAGGTATTTGTCGAAAGGCATTTATAAGGAGGAAGGCATTTGAAGAAAAAAACGTTGATGATCCATGGCGGGATCCCCCGGGATCCCCATACCGGCGCGGTATCGGTCCCCGTTTCCCGGGCGAGCACCTTCAAGCAGAACGGGGTCGGAAATTTCCTTTATGAATATGCCCGGACGAAAAACCCGACGCGGGAAGCGCTGGAGGAACTGGTAAAGGATCTGGAAGGCGGGGTGGCCGGATTCGCGTTCGCCTCCGGCATGGCCGCCATTTCTTCCGTCATGCACTTGTTCAAGGCGGGAGACCATCTGATTTTTACCGATGATGTGTACGGCGGCACCTTCCGGTTGATGGCGAAGGTGCTGAACCGGTTTTCGCTCGATGTCTCTTTCGTGGATACGAGCGATCCGAACCAAATCGAGGCCGCCTTGAAGGAAAACACGAAGGCGATCTACATCGAAACCCCGACCAATCCTTTGCTGAAGATCACCGATATCCGGGCGGTCAGCGAAATCGCGAAAAGGCGCGGCCTGTTGTTGATCGTCGACAACACCTTCAGCACCCCCTATTGGCAAAATCCCCTTCAGCTCGGCGCGGACATCGTGCTCCACAGCGCGACGAAATATTTGGGCGGCCACAGCGACGTCGTCGCCGGGGTCGTGGCCGTCAACTCCGAGAAGCTGAAGGAAGAACTGCATTTCATCCAAAATTCCGTAGGCGCCGTTTTAAGCCCGGACGACAGCTGGATGTTGATCCGGGGGATCAAGACGCTGGCGATCCGGATGGAGGCCGTGGAGGAAAACGCGAAACGGATCGCGGAATTTCTGGAAGGCCACGGGGCTGTCCGGAAGGTGTATTATCCCGGACTCCCGTCCCATAAGGGGCATGAAATCCACAAGAAGCAGGCGAAGGGGTTCGGCGGCATGATCTCCTTCGATGTGGGCAGCGGGGAAAAGGCGGAGGAAGTGGTCAAAAAAGTCCGCTATTTCACCCTGGCGGAAAGCCTTGGGGCGGTCGAGAGCCTGATTTCCATCCCGGCAAAAATGACCCACGCGTCCATCCCCTATGAAAGAAGGCAGGAACTGGGCATCACCGACGGGCTCATCCGCCTCTCCGTCGGGATCGAGGACGCGGAAGACCTGTTGGAGGATTTGGCGCAGGCATTGGATTGAGCCCGTTTGCGAAAAGCGCTCCGGCAAAATCCTCGCGATAGGATTTTATGAAGGTTTTACTGCAAATCATTCGCCCGCTGAATCCAAGCGATCAGGAAAAGCTTTGTCAATTTGGTGGAAATATAGGGGATCGATTTGCATTCTTCATCCTAGGGGGGAAGCCTCGTAATCGTACAGGCTTCCCTTTCGGTCATTTAGGCCGTTCCAATATGGACACGTACCTTTTTCGGCGTGACAATCAGCGTAAAAGCTGATATATCAATTTATTTTCAAAATTTTAATCGAGGATATTTTCGTGGACATAAAAAATCGAGTTGTTTAGATATCCAAAACAAGGAATTCTTCCCGAATATGTAAAAATGAAAAGAAAGATCAAAGTCGCCCATGTAACCGCGGCAAATAATCGGGGAAAATTTTCTCTTTGCAGATGAAGCTTTGTCGGCATACAAACAATGGAAAAAACGTAAGTTCTCATTGGCGGATCTTTATCTGCCGGAAAAGTATGCCTTTGATACGGACTGTTTTGATAAGGCTGCGAAAATGAAGAAATGCCATCATTGATCGATGAATGGGGGACAGAACAGCCCCACGCAAAAATAAGTTCCCCTTATATCGCCGGTCGAATAAACCATACGGGAAAGATACCCAAAATGAGCTTATCCGTGTCCCGGGGATTCATAGGAATTCGTGCGGGAAGACATACTCCTGCGCAACAACACTACTATCCGTATTAAAACAAGTCTTGAGATAGTCGAATCATATCCTTACACTGAATACCATTTTCAAAAATTTCGTCTGAGTAATGCCTTGTGAAAAAATCAATGTCAATACCAGTTATTCTAAAACCGCATTTTTGATAAAGTGCTAATTGCCCAACACTTGAATTTCCCGTGCCTACTTCAATGGTTTTAAATCCTTTTGATTTTGCGGTTTGAATGGCATGCATTACCAATTGTTTTCCAATTCCTCTTCCTTGATGACTTTTTGTAACTGCAATATTTACTAACTCTACCGTTTCAGGCCTTGTTGGAAGTAAAACATAAACCCCAATTATTCTATTGTTACTTTCTGCTACAAAGCATTCTCCTCTTTGAAGATATTCATGTACAAGCCGTGGAGAAGGGTCAGCTAATAACAATAAATCCATCGGAGGCTCTTCACCTCTGTTTAATTTGCGAATAACCATACCGTTCTCCCTCCCCCTATAGTACTCAAATGAATTTAACTAGGTACATAGAAAGACTTTATACAATAATAGGATGAAATCCTCAATCGTTAAGGATTCAGCCCTTTTTGTATGAAAATACGATAAATTAATCCGCCCCATCATGAGGAATTTCGTCACGATTTGAACGATACATATTCATGTGTGCAGATAAAAGAACCACCCGTTTTCAAAAATCCGGTGATCCTTTTTCCCGTCTTGTTCCACGGAAACGCCCCTTCCTCCCGGGAAGGGGCTTGCGCTTTTGTTGGGCCAGAAAATAGGATTAAAGATCTGCCTTTTTCCCCCAATATTTTTCAATGAAGGCGTCCCGGCCCGACAGTTCGCGGTCTTTTTTGTAGGCTTCCGGATTTTTCTTGTAAAAATCTTGATGATATTCTTCCGCTTCGTAAAATTCTTGGGCGGGGAGGATCTTGGTCACGATCGGTTTTTGGAACCTTCCGCTTTTTTCCAGGGCTTCCTTCGATTGTTCCGCTTTTATTTTTTGCTCTTCGTTATGGTAAAAGATCGCCGTCCGGTAGGAGGGACCCCGGTCATGGAACTGCCCGCCGTCATCGGTCGGATCGATTTGCTGCCAATAGATCTCCAGCAATTTCTCATAGGGGATGATTTCCGGGTCAAAGGTGATTTGCACCGCCTCATAATGCCCGGTCGTCCCGGATTTCACCTGCTCGTAGGTCGGATTTTTCACATGGCCGCCGGTATAGCCGGAAACGACTTTATGCACCCCTTCCCAGCGGTCGAAGGGTTTTACCATGCACCAAAAGCATCCGCCGGCAAATGTGGCTTTTTCCAAACCTTTTTCCATCTCTTGTCAACTCCGTTGCAAAGTTTTTGTACCAAACATCTTACCATAAATGATCGGAAAATTCATTTAAAAGATGTTCCCGTAAACATTGGGGAAGAAGATGAACAACGTTGAACCGGTCATGTCCATGTCCGAAATCCCGGAGGCCGCGGCGGGGGAGAAGGGGAAGTTGCGCGGAACCGGCTGGTTTGTTGATCCGGCTTTTACCCTTGTTTACAACTTCTGTTAATACTGGATATATCTGTTTTACGATTTTCGCCGCAAATTTGTAATAGATTTCTCAAACTGTCCGGGGATTTTTGGCCGTTTTTCTGTTATAGTAGTGGGTAACAGCATCGGTGTTGCCGGCCGTCGGGATTTTTTTTTGGAAGGTTTTTACGGTTGTCATAGTGATTATGTTATTTGCCTGGAACTTTAAAGTGGGCTATCATAATTATAAGGAGATATGTGAACATTTGAGCAATCATATATGTGAAAATTTGAACAAGATAGCTTCCGGCCGAAGTCTGGCGAAATACGGAAAGGAGGAACTCCCATGGATCCGGTCATGCTGGCAAGGATACAATTTGCGTTGACGACCATTTACCATTTCTTCTTCGTGCCCCTTACCATCGGATTGGCGTTTATCATCGCTTTGATGCAAACATTATATGTCGTGAAAAAGGAAGAGATTTACAAGAAAATGGCGAAATTCTGGGGGCACTTGTTTCTGATCAATTTTGCCGTAGGGGTAGTAACGGGGATCGTTCAGGAATTCCAATTCGGAATGAACTGGTCGGATTATTCCCGGTTCGTCGGTGACGTCTTCGGGGCGCCGCTCGCCATTGAAGCGCTGCTTGCCTTCTTTATGGAATCCACCTTTATCGGGCTTTGGATTTTCGGCTGGGACCGGCTGCCGAAAAAAGTGCACTTGGCGAGTATTTGGCTCGTATCGATCGGGACGATGATCTCCGGTTTTTGGATTTTAACGGCAAATGCCTTCATGCAAGTGCCCGTCGGTTATGCGATCCGAAACGGCAGGGCGGAAATGGTCGACTTTCTCGCGCTCATCACCAACGGACAATTATGGGTGGAATTTCCCCACGTCATCACGGGGGCATTGGCTACCGGGGCATTCTTCGTTGCCGGTATCAGCGCCTATAACCTGTTAAAAAAGAAACATACGGAATTTTACAGGAAGTCCATGAACATCGCCTTGGTCATCGCCTTGGTCGGCAGTTTGGGCGCCGCCTTCAGCGGTCACGCCCAAGCCCAATATCTTGTGAAGACCCAGCCGATGAAGATGGCGGCTGCAGAGGGGATTTGGGAAGATACGCCCGATCCCGCGCCCTGGTCGGCCGTTGCCTGGATCGACACGAAAAATCAAGAGAATAAGTTTGAGCTGAATATTCCCTATCTGTTAAGCTTTTTATCCTATTCGAAATTTGAAGGCGGCCTGAAGGGGATGAAGACCCTTCAGGAGGAATATGCGGAAAAATACGATCCGGTCGTCGGCGAAGGCACGAATTATATTCCGCCGGTGAAGACGACGTACTGGAGCTTCCGTTTCATGATCGGCTTCGGCACGGCGATGATCTTATTGTCGATGATCGGCCTGTATTTGTGGAAAAAGGGACGGCTGGAGCAAAGCCGCCGGTTTTTGAAACTCCTCGTTCCCGCCATCCCGTTTCCGTTTTTGGCCAACACCTTCGGATGGATCATGACCGAGGTGGGACGCCAGCCGTGGACGGTTTTCGGTTTGATGACGACGGCTGACGCCGTATCACCGAATGTTTCGCCGGGAACCATCCTGTTTTCGATCATCATGTACACGCTGATCTTCACCGTCCTTTCGTGCGTGACCGTTTATTTGATGGTCCGGGAAATCAAACGGGGACCGTACGGACATCATGACGGGAATGCCGCGGTATCCGTCGATCCGTTCCATAAGGCAGGTGTTTGAGATGGAATTGAGTGAACTTTGGTTTATCCTGATCGCTGTACTCTTTATCGGATTCTTCTTCCTCGAAGGGTTTGATTTTGGCGTGGGAATGGCGACACGTTTCCTGGCCCGGAATCAAAATGAGCGGACGGTCATGGCGAATACCATCGGTCCGTTTTGGGACGCGAATGAAGTGTGGCTGATCACCGCGGCAGGCGCCATTTTTGCCGCGTTCCCCCACTGGTATGCGACGATGTTCAGCGGCTATTACCTGCTGATGCTGGCCGTCCTGCTCTGCCTGATCGGACGCGGCGTTTCCTTTGAATTCCGCCGCAAGGTGGAAGATCCGCGGTGGACGGAGCTGTGGGACTGGGTGATCTTTTTCGGCAGTTTGCTGCCGCCGTTTTTGCTCGGGATTCTGTTCACCAGCATGCTGAAGGGCATGCCGATCCAAAAAGAGATGAATATGGACGCCGGGTTCTCGGATGTGATCAACATTTATTCCCTCTGGGGCGGCTTGACGGTCGCATTGCTCTGTTTCCTGCACGGTTTGACCTTCCTGTCCCTCAAAACCGAAGGAGAGATCAGGGGGCGTTCGGCAGCGCTGGCGAAAAAACTGGTGTGGGCCGCAATGGCAGCCCTTGCCGTCTTTGCGGGCCTGTCTTGGCTGATGACCGATATTTTCGAGGTGCGCCCCGTCCTTGAGCCGATCCTTGTCGTTTTGCTGCTGTTTGCTTTGGGACTTTCCCGCTATTTTATTTCCGCGAAACGGGAGGGCATGGCGTTCGCCATGACCGGGCTCGGCATCGTATTGACGGTGGCGTCGGTTTTCGCCGGGCTGTTCCCGCGGGTGATGGTCAGCTCCTTGGACAAAGCCTATCATTTAACGGTCTACAACGCATCCAGCGGGGCATACTCCCTTAAAATCATGACGATTGCGGCCTTAACGATTTTGCCGTTCGTGTTAGGGTACACTATTTACAGCTATTATGTTTTCCGGAAACGGGTAACGGATAAGGAGCATCTCACGTACTGATGGATCGAACGCTGTTCTCTTTCAAAGGACTGAAGCCGGTTCTCGCCGGGCTGGCGGCATTGACGGCGATTCAAGCCGCGGCCATCATCGTTCAGGCTTATTTTTTGGCGGACGCGATCTCTTCCCTTTTCGGGGGAGATCCGTTCGCCCACGTCTTTCATCAATGGATGATTTTCCTGTTTGCCCTGGTCCTCCGCCAGCTGCTTGCCGTCTGGAAGCGAACGATCGCCTACCGGTTTGCGGCCAGGACGGGCAAAGAGCTCCGGGAGGCCTTGCTGCAAAAGTTGTTCCAGCTCGGCCCCCGTTTTGTAAGGGCGGAAGGCTCCGGACAGACGGTCACCCTGGTTATGGAAGGAATAGCGAAATTCCGCCGTTATTTGGAGCTTCTTCTTCCGAAGATGATGAATTCGGTCATTATCCCTTCGGCCATTTTCCTGTTTATCCTTTTTGTCAATATCCGCTCCGCCGTCATTTTGGGCCTCGCCGTTCCGATCCTGATCGTCTTTATGATTTTGCTCGGGCTGGCGGCAAAAATAAAGGCCGACCGCCAATACAAATCCTATCAAATGCTGTCCAATCATTTCGTCGATTCTTTGCGGGGACTGGAGACGCTCAAATATTTGGGATTGAGCCGGCGGCACATCAACAGCATCCTTTTCGTAAGCGAAAGGTACCGCCGGGCCACGATGGGGACGCTGCGCATCGCCTTTTTATCTTCCTTTGCCATGGATTTTTTCACCATGCTGTCCATCGCGACCGTCGCCGTTTTTCTCGGGATGGATCTGATAAACGGGAAGATGGGGCTGCATCCGGCGTTGACGATTCTGATCCTGGCCCCGGAGTACTTCCTGCCGATCAGGGAGCTGGGGGCCGATTACCATGCGACCCTGGACGGGAAGGAAGCGGGCAAAAAGATCCGGGAAATCCTCGATGAAGAAACTCCGCAGCAAGGGCAGGACCCGATTCCCCCTTGGAACGCCGCTTCCGTTTTTTCCGTGAAAGGCCTCAGCGTGCGTTTTGCGGACAGCCGCCGGCCGGCTTTGCAGGATATCCGATTTTCCGTATCGGGCTTTCAAAAGATCGGAATCATCGGGGCCAGCGGCGCGGGAAAGTCTACGCTGATCGATGTTTTAGGCGGATTTCTGACGCCGTCCGCCGGCGAATTTGAAGTAAACGGCAGGAAGGTAACGACCCTTTCCCAGCGGCATTGGCAAAGCCAGATCACCTATATTCCCCAGCACCCTTACCTGTTTCACGATACCGTTTTCAACAATATCCGATTTTACCGCCCGGAGGCGGCGAGGGAAGAAGTGGAGGAGGCCGCGGAGCGGGCGGGCCTCACCGGATTGATTCGGTCGCTGCCGGAAGGGTTTGAGACCATCATCGGGGAAGGCGGGCGGGCCTTAAGCGGCGGGCAGGAACAACGGATCGCCCTCGCCCGGGCATTTTTAAGCGACCGTCCGATCATCATGCTCGATGAGCCGACCGCCCATCTGGATGTGGAAACGGAATACGAATTGAAAGAAGCGATGCGGCAATTGTTCAAGGGCAAGCTCGTGTTTTTTGCCACCCACCGCCTGCATTGGATGCTGGATATGGATTTCATCATCGTGCTGGATCAAGGAAAAATTGTGGAAACCGGAACGCACGAACAGTTGATTCGGAAAAAAGCGGCATATTATCGGCTTGTGAAAAGACAAATGGAGGGCCTCTGATGGGCAAGGAGCATTGGATCTTCCCGTATTTGCGCCAATACCGCGGGCTGCTGGCGCTGGCGGTTCTTCTTGGCTCCCTGACCGTTTTCTTCGGCGGGGCGTTGATGTTTACTTCGGGTTATCTGATTTCTAAAGCGGCGGCGCGGCCCGAATCCATTTTGATGGTTTATGTGCCGATTGTCGGTGTCCGCGCATTCGGCATCGGCCGCGCCGTGCTTCGCTACGCGGAGAGGCTGGCGGGGCACCAGTTCGCTTTGAAAATCCTTTCGGCCATGCGCGTCCGCTTATATAAAATCGTCGAGCCGCAAGCCTTGTTTCTCCGTTCCCGCTTCCGCACGGGGGACGTCCTGGGGGCGCTTGCCGATGATATTGAACATCTGCAGGATTTTTATTTAAAAACATTGATTCCTTCGATCGTTTCACTGGCCGTTTACACGGTGGTCCTGATTGCCGCGGGACTCTTTTCTGCGCCCTTCGCCATTCTCCTCGGCGTATTCTTGGGGCTGTTGATTTTTGTCGGCCCGATCATCTCATACGTTTATATGAAAATAAAAAATGAACAGTTGAAAAGGGGAAGACACCGGCTCTACCGGCAGTTTACCGATGCGGTTTTCGGCATCAGCGATTGGATATTCAGCGGGAAGTACGCGGACTATATCCGCCGGTACGAATCACAGGAACAGGAGCTTTTTGAACTGGAAACGAAGAAATTTTCCTTTGTGAACGGGCGGGACGTGCTGAATCAAACGGTGCTCGGCGCCGTCGTCATCCTCGCCGTCTATTGGGCAAACGGGGAAACGATCAGCGGGACATTCCCGCCCACGCTGATCGCCGCCTGCGCCCTCGCGGCCCTGTCCTTGACGGAATCCTTTTTGCCGGTCGCCGAGGCCATCGCCGAAACGTCAACGTACCAGGATTCCATCAGACGCCTGGAGGCCATTCGGGCGGCATCTCCGAAAGCTTCATCCGAAGGGGAGAAACGGCATGCTGCGCCGGACTTCCGTCAGGTGACGATTGAAATCAACCGATTATCCTTCGGATATGATCCAAAAACCCCCCTTCTGTCCGATATTCGCTTAAAAATCGATCAAGGGGAGAAAATTGCCATCATCGGGCGCAGCGGTTCGGGAAAATCGACGCTGTTGAAACTGATTCAAGGCGCCCTTGTCCCGTCGGGCGGCGAAGTCCGGATCAACGGGATCCCTGCCCACGAGCTGGCTCCGGCCATTCCGAAAATGATGGCGGTCCTTAACCAAAAGCCGTATTTATTCCATACGTCCGTCATGAACAACATCCGCCTCGGCAACCCGGAAGCGTCCGATGAGAAAGTGTTCGAGGCGGCCAAGAAGGTTCAATTGCACGAGATGATTAGGCAATTGCCGGAAGGATATGAGACGAATATGCATGAAACGGGCCAGCGCTTTTCCGGAGGAGAACGGCAAAGAATCGCACTGGCACGGATCTTGTTGCAAAACACGCCGGTCGTCATCATGGATGAACCGACCGTCGGTCTCGACCCCATAACGGAAGCGGACCTGTTGGCGGACATCTTCGATCTATTGGAGGGAAAAACGATCATTTGGGTCACCCATCATTTGCTGGGCGCGGAAAAAATGGACCGCATCCTTTTCCTTGAAAAGGGAAAGATCACGATGGCGGGCAGCCATCAACAACTTCTGGCGCGCGAAGAAAGATACCGCCGGCTATATGCGCTGGATCGCCCGCTGTCCGGTAAATCGTGACGGGGGAATGGGCGGTCATCCGCTGCCGGATGGAAAGGGGCCGCCGGTCGCATGAAGGATTTGCCGTATCCGGGTCGGAAGGGAGGATGAATCCGGGAAGCCTGGCTTAGGGTGTGCGCATCCGTCGGGATTTTGCCGCCCCCATCGACGTTTTGGCAGGAATTCCCAACAACCTTTGGGATCATTCCGCGGCGCATCCCTTCTTGTCAGAGGATTGCCCGGCGCGATGCCTCGGAAGCATTTTCGTTTTTCCTACCGCCAAAGGCGGCATCGGCAGCGGTTCATCGGCCTCCGCCGGGATGTTGTTCCCGAGGCTTCGTTCATCCGTGCAAAGCGTCTTTCCCGGCAGGATGGCATGGAACTGGCCCCATGCCGCCTATTCTTTCTTCGAGCGCGAAAATTCCGGGAAGAAATGCGGGAAAAGATATTGAAAAACAGGACGGAGCCAGTTTATGATGAAAACAAAGGCAGCAGTTACAGAGAGAGGAAAGGAGATTCCGATTGTACAGATTTCTGGGATATATCGCCATTTTCCTGTTTAAAGTTTTCGCCCGGTTCCAAGTGATCGGCAAAGAAAATATCCCGAAGGGCGCGGGATTCGTATATGCCTGCACCCATGCCGGCTGGCTGGACGTGGTGGCCCTTGCCCTGTCCATTTTTCCGGTCCGGGTCCATTACATGGCGAAAAAGGAATTGTTCCAAAATCCCATCGCCGCGAAATTCATCACTTCGTTAAACGCCTTTCCGGTCGATCGGGAGAATCCGGCGCCCAGCAGCATCAAAATTCCCGTGCAGCTGGTGAAGGAAGGCAAGGTGGTGGGGATCTTTCCGAGCGGCACGCGGAAATCGGAAGACGTTCCGCTGAAACGGGGGGCAATCACCATCGCCAGCCTGGCGAAAGCCCCGATCGTTCCCGCTTACTATGAGGGACCGAAAACGTTAAAGGAACTTTTTAAGGGGAAAAAAGCGTATATCGTGATCGGGAAGCCGATCCGATTGGAAAGGGAAGGGGCAAAAAGGGTGGATGCCGAGCATTATACCCGTTTGCTTTCGGAAACCTTCCTGCAATTGAAGGAGGAGCTAAAAAATTACCGGACCACCAAGTGAACGGAGGTTCCTTGAACGGGATTCCCGCTTCAGGCGCGTTTCCTTTCGATAGGGGATGCGCCTGATTTTTTTTTGGAAACCTGCGAATTCCGCCTGGGAACCGTTAGCCCGCCCCCGTTGGGATGGTCGGTTTTTAGGGACAGGAATATTTCTCATCCGGCGGGACCGGACCGCGGCTGAAGAATGGAAGGGCCTTTGGCAAGTTTTATCTCCCGGAATGGGGGCGTTCCCTTTTTCGTTCAAGGAATATGGAACGGTTTCCCGTTTTTTGTGATGCACGGTTACGGCCTGAGGAATCATCGGCATGCGGCGATCCCGCCGCGAGGCCGCCCGATTGGGCGCATCAGGCACCCGCCTGCTTAAAGAACTTCGGGGCAAAGTTCCGAAGCGTGACCCCTTCGCTATTCCGGATAAAATAAGAGGAAAGCCGAAAAAGCGAAGACGCCGTTTCTTAGCGCCGTTTTCGGCCGGCCCGAACGGCCGGAAAAAGTATGCGCGGGAACGAAAAGAAGCTTTTTCCGCCTTTCCTCCCGCCTCTTTGTCCTCCTTTCGCATGGAAAAATGAGAACGGGGAAGAATAAAAAAACCGAACGACCGAAGGAGGAATCGGAAATGAGCTTGGAATGGTATTTTCGCATGGAGAAGGATCTTCGCAATCAATTGCCCGCTTTAACGGAACCATTTGGCGATGAGGAAATCCTCTTTGACACGAACACAACCGAACATCATCCCTCCTTTCTATTTTCCGTGGAAACGGAAGACGGGCTGGAGAATTTTTGCGTTATCAACTATGATCCGGTGAACCAGGAATTTTACTCCTTTCATTACCATGAGGACGCGGATTTGGAAGCGAAAGTGCTCTTCCATGACATGGAGGAAATGGTTCAGTTCATCCAGGACTCTCTCTACGAACATCTGTGGGATCGGGATGATGATGAACAGGAAGATGAGGATTTCGACGGTGCGGCGGATCGGGAGGACGCAAACGGCGAATTCGCCGGCTTTGAAGGAGATCCGGAAGAGGAAGCGATCGAATGGATTTCCAACGACAAGCACCTTCATATTGAAGAGCGGTCGGCGGACGGGCGGCAAAAATACGCGATCCATTTGAAGATGGGCATCGACAAGGAAACGGGAGACGGGGTTTTGTACAGAAATACGTATATTGAAGATGAGGACGAACCGGAAGAAAAACTCCTGTTTTATTTCAAAGAAGAGGAAGCGGAATATTTGCGGGATCTGTTCAGCGATTATTTATCCCATATGGAAGGACCGGAAGAACAGCCCCGATGACATGTTCGGAATACGGAAAGACATTTAAAGGAACGGGCGGTCTTGGGAGCGGGGCCCACCCTTCGGGATGCGGGAACCAAAAGGCCTCCCGTTTTTTCCTTTGGAAAAGGGAACGGATCGGATCCAAAAAATTTTTTGTTTTCCTGTTGACCTTGACGTACCGTCATCTTTTAAAGTAAAAAGCGAAAGGAGCATTCCTGTTAGAAGTTTTTGCGGGGACTTGAATAAAAAAAGCCCTCTTGGTATGATTCGGGGGTGTCAATCTGTGAATTGACCCCTAATTTGAATACCAAGGAGGACTATACATGCATTCTATCTCAAACAAGAAGATTAATCAAGTCACCGATCAAACGCTGGTTGTTGGGATGGATATCGCAAAGAAAAAACATTATGCCTGCTTTGTGGATGAGCGAGGAAGGGTGTTAAAAAAGCCGTT
>Ga0207865_100055_pt1 | contig 135722 bp, 135 predicted proteins | sample HigsolmetaAR204D_FD_184836 | JGI IMG/M metagenome (GOLD analysis project Ga0207865, IMG submission 184836) | Ionic liquid and high solid enriched microbial communities from the Joint BioEnergy Institute, USA - AR20-4-D (SPAdes) (version 2) ... | reverse complement strand
TATGCGGTTGACGCGCTGGTACGCGAAAAAGCACCAGCGGCGGAACTGGCGTAGTTGCTGGCACAAAGTGAAACACATTGCCAATGTCTGTGGACTAAAGAAGCTCTGCTAGTTGCATGCACATGAATGACGAACATCGGAAAGCCGTATGAGGGAAAACCTCACGTACGGTTTGATGAGGAGGGGCTGGAATCCCCAGCCCTTTACTCTAGCGGCCCGGGGCGGCGGACGGGTTTGCCACGCTTCCGCCGAACTGTTACAATTGTTTTTATGAGTTGACAGACGAAAGGGGCTCTCACGCCATGCTCGGTCTTGTGAAGAAAATTTTCGGCGACGCCAACGAGCGTGAGATCAAACGGTGCCTGAAGACCGTTGAGCGCATCAACGCCTTGGAGCCGGATTTCGCCAAGCTGTCGGACGAGCAGCTCCGCGGGAAGACGGACGAGTTCAAGGAGAGGCTCTCCCGGGGAGAGACGCTCGACGACCTGCTGCCGGAGGCGTTCGCGGCCGTGCGCGAAGCGTCCAAGCGGACGCTCGGTATGCGGCATTTCGACGTCCAGCTGATCGGCGGCATGGTGCTGCATGATGGCAAGATTGCCGAGATGAAGACAGGGGAAGGCAAGACGCTCGTCGCGACGCTTGCCGCGTATCTGAACGCGCTGGAAGGCAAGGGCGTGCATGTGGTCACGGTCAATGACTACCTGGCCCAGCGGGACAGCACGATGATGGGACAGATCTACCAGTTCCTCGGCCTGACCGTCGGCTGCAATCTGCACGGCCTGACGCACGCGCAGAAGCAGGAAGCATACAATGCCGACATCACGTACGGCACGAACAACGAGTTCGGCTTCGACTACCTGCGCGACAACATGGTGCTGTACAAGGAACAGATGGTGCAGCGGCCGCTCAACTTCGCGATCATTGACGAAGTCGATTCGATCCTGATCGACGAGGCGCGGACGCCGCTCATCATTTCCGGCCAGGCGGCGAAGTCGACCGAACTGTACTACGCCGCGGACCGATTTGTCCGGACGCTGAAGGAAGAAGAAGATTACACCATCGACGTGAAGATGCGCTCCGTCACGCTGACGGAAGCGGGCGTCGAGAAAGCGGAGCGCGCCTTCGGCATCGACAACCTGTTCGACCACGCGAACGTGACGCTCAACCACCACGTTCAGCAGGCGCTGAAGGCGCATGCCATCATGAAGCGTGACGTCGACTACGTCGTGCAGGACGGCGAAGTCATCATTGTCGACGAGTTCACCGGCCGTCTGATGGCCGGCCGCCGCTACAGCGACGGGCTGCACCAGGCAATCGAGGCGAAGGAACAGCTCAAGGTGCAGAACGAGAGCATGACGCTCGCGACAATCACGTTCCAGAACTACTTCCGCATGTACCGCAAGCTCGCGGGCATGACCGGCACGGCCAAGACGGAAGAGGAAGAATTCAAGAAGATCTACGGCCTCGATGTTGTGCAGGTGCCGACGAACAAGCCGATGATCCGGGTCGATATGCCGGACATCGTGTACAAGACGGCAAACGCGAAGTTCAAGGCGGTCGTGGAAGAGATCGTCAAACGGCACCAGAACGGGCAGCCGGTGCTGGTCGGCACCGTCTCGATCGAGAATTCGGAGAAGCTGTCCGAGATGCTGAAGCGCCGCGGCATTCCGCACAAGGTGCTGAACGCCAAGTACCACGCGGAGGAAGCCGAGATCATCGCCCGCGCCGGACAGCGGGGCGCCGTGACGATCGCGACGAACATGGCCGGCCGCGGCACGGACATTCTGCTCGGCGAAGGCGTGGCGGAGCTCGGCGGGCTGCATATCATCGGGACGGAACGGCACGAGAGCCGGCGGATCGACAACCAGCTCCGCGGCCGTGCGGGCCGGCAGGGCGACCCGGGTTCGTCGCAGTTCTACCTGGCGCTGGATGATGAACTGATGCGCCGCTTCGGTTCCGAGAATATTATGGGGATGATGGACCGCCTGGGCTTCAGCGAGGACGAGCCGATCGAGAGCAAGCTGGTATCGCGGGCCATCGAATCCGCCCAGAAACGGGTGGAAGGCAGCAACTTCGATACGCGCCGGATCGTCCTCCAGTACGACGACGTCATGAACCAGCAACGGGAGATCATCTACAAGCAGCGCCGCGAAGTGCTGTTCGCGGACAACATCCGCGAGCATGTCTTCGACATGATCCGGCCGGTCGTCGAGCGGATCGTCGAGGCGCACTGCGCCGACGAGGACATCCCGGAAGAATGGAACCTGGATGCGATCGTCGATTACGCGCACGCCACTTTCCTCAAGGAAGGCACGATCAAGCGTGAGGATCTCGAGGGCCGGGAGAAAGAATCGATCGTCGAGTTCCTTATGGAGGAAGTGCGCAAGCTCTATGACGAGCGCGAGCAGCAGATCGGCGAGGAGACGATGCGCGAGTTCGAGAAAGTCGTCGTGCTGCGCGCCGTCGACAGCAAGTGGATGGACCATATCGACGCGATGGACCAGCTCCGGCAGGGCATCCACCTGCGGGCGTACGGCGGCACCGATCCGCTGCGCGAATACCAGTTCGAGGGCTTCGAGATGTTCCGCGAGATGGTCGAGAACATCCAGGAAGAAGTCACGAAGTATATTATGAAGGCGCACGTCGAGAGCAACGTCCAGCGCCAGGAAGTCGCCAAAGGCCAGACGGAGACCGGCGGCGGCAGCAATCGCGAGACGCAGCGGCGACCGATCCGGCGCGCCGAGCAGCGGGTCGGACGCAATGACCCGTGCCCTTGCGGCAGCGGCAAGAAGTACAAACATTGCCACGGATCGAACGTTTGATCTGCGGCGGAAATTTTCAAATTTGAGGTGACCAGCGAACCATGATTGACGCAAGCGTCAAACAAGACCTGCGCGAGATGGCGAAGCGGCTCCAAGCACTCAGGGGGTCTCTTTGACTTAGATCTCAAGCAGGAGATCATTGCGGATTATGAAGAGAAGATGACGGCGCCCGACTTCTGGGATGACAATGACCGGGCGCAGAAACTGATTGCCGAGCTCAACGCGGTGAAGTCCGTCGTCGAAACCTACAACCGGCTGACGGGCGATCATGCGGATCTCGAGACGCTGCTCGAGTTGGCGGAAGAAGAAGGCGACGAGTCGCTGGAAGCCGAACTGGCGGAAGGCGTGGCCAAGCTCGTCCGCGACATCGGCGATTTCGAGCTGCAGCTTCTGCTGAACCAGCCGTATGACCGGCTGAACGCGATCCTCGAACTGCACCCGGGCGCCGGCGGCACCGAATCGCAGGACTGGGCGCAAATGCTGTACCGGATGTACACCCGTTGGGCGGAGAAGCGCGGCTTCAAGGTGGAAGTGCTCGACTACCTGCCCGGCGACGAAGCCGGCATCAAAAGCGTGTCGATCCTCATCCGGGGGTACAACGCGTACGGCTATCTGAAAGCGGAGAAAGGCGTCCACCGGCTCGTCCGCATTTCGCCGTTCGACGCGTCCGGCAGACGCCACACATCGTTCGTCTCCTGCGACGTCGTGCCGGAGATTGACGACGACGTCGAGATCGAAATCCGGCCGGAGGATCTGAAGATCGACACGTACCGCTCGAGCGGCGCCGGCGGCCAGCACGTCAACAAGACGGAATCGGCGGTCCGGATCACCCATATCCCGACCGGCATCATCGTCGCGTGCCAGTCGGAACGCTCGCAGATCCAGAACCGCGAGCGGGCGATGAAGATGCTCCGTTCGAAGCTGTACGAGCTGAAGATCGAAGAGCAGCGGAAAGAACTGGCGGCCATTCGCGGCGAACAGACGGACATCGCGTGGGGGAACCAGATCCGCTCCTACGTCTTCCATCCGTACAGCATGGTGAAGGACCACCGCACCCAATTCGAGACCGGCAACGTGCAAGCGGTGATGGACGGGGATCTCGACGGCTTCATCGACGCTTATCTGCGCAGCCAGATCCGGCAAGATTCGTAAATTTTAATCCTTCGATTCGACCATCCATGATATAATCGTCGTGGAACTGCCCCGTGATCTGCGGTTGCCCATTGCCCCAGGCCGCGCGCCGCGATCCGTTCCATAACCTGAAGCAAATCGGGAGGATGGATCGGAGCCTATGGAAAGCAGCATTCTTCAAGCGCTCGCGCAGATGGAAAGCCGGATCCGCGAAGACATCGGCGGACTTCGTTCGGAAGTCGGCGAACTTCGGGTGAAGGTGGATGGTCTCGAATCAAGGATCGATGGACTCGAGTCGAAGGTAGACGGACTTGAGACAAGGATCGGCGGGCTCGAGTCGAGGATGGACCGACTCGAGTCAAGGATGGACCGACTTGAGTCAAGGATGGACGGACTTGAGTCAAGGATGGACGGACTCGAGTCGAAGGTAAACGGACTTGAGTCGAGGATGGATGGGCTCGAGACAAGGATCGGCGGACTTGAGTCGAGGATGGACGGGTTCGAGTCGAAGATGGATGGTTTGCGCGCGGATGTTGACGAACTTCGTTCGGAGACCGGCAGGCTTCGTTCGGATGTCGATGAGCTTCGTCAGGAAATGAACCGCCGGTTTGACAATATCGAAGAGAAGCAGATCGAACTGATTGCGCGCTATACCAGCATGCACTCACGCAAACTGGAAGCCGACCGTTTTGAGATCGATGCGTTGAAACTCCGTGTCGATCGTCTCGAATACATTACGAAACATATGGCATGACGACCAGCCGCCCGGACGCTCACCGGGCGGCTTGCTGTTCGTTCGGATTTAACCACTTCTACGGTTGGGCGGACCAATCATTCGGCGCGGCGATGCCGTATAGGAACATTGTGCGGAACTGCTCGCCGAGCAGCCGCAAATCGTGGAACTGGGCCAGCACGTCGGGCCGGGCGAAAAACTCGGTGACGCCCTGCATGTACACCATCAGGATGTGGGGGGACAGTTCCTTGCGGATGACGCCTTCCTCCTGGCCGCGCACGATCAGGTCGCGCAGCTGGTCGTGCATGTGCTCCCGGTAATAGTGCAGCAAGTCCGCTATGATCTGCGGATACAGCTCCAGGCTTTCCCGGATGAACCGCTCGGGCACGACAGGCATGTTCTGGTAATCGAGGATCGACGCGAGGGCCGACAAGGTGTCCGGGCTTTCCTCGATCTTCCGGTTCATGATCTCGTGCTGTTCCCGCACATAGCGTTCCATCACCGCGCCGACCAGCCGGTCCTTGCTTTGAAAATATTTGTAGATCGTCATCTTGGCGGCCGGGACGGCGGCAGCGATGTCGTCCATGCTGACGTCGGCAACCCCCCGGGCAAAAAAGAGTTCCGTCGCCTTCTCCAGAATCTGCTCCCGTTTGTTCCGTTTCAAATCCAACCCACGTCTCCCGTCTTCGGCATTCCGCGGCCTTCAGGTTGTCTCAGCCGGCAATGTCTTTGTTGTGATAATACCCGATGGCTCCGAAGGCGCACAAGAGACTGACCAGCACCATGACCGCCGCGCAGGGCGCGTCCAGTCCGCCGTTTTCCACGATGGCGGCCGCGTCCGTGAAGGAGAACAGGCTCACATGGCGCAGGAAATCGAACCGGTCCGACAGCCCCGCCATAATATGCAGCGCGTAGGACAGGAACACGATGCCGAGGGCAATCGACACGATGCTTCGGGTGCGCCGCATCACGGCCGAGAGCAGGAAGGACACGGAAGCGACGGTCACATGGAGCAGGAAGGTTGCAAGCAAATACCACGCGAGAATGTCCAGCTCCACCGCTTCATCCGCAAATCCCGTGCAGGCGAAGCTGACCGCGGTGATGACCGCATTCAACATGAACAGGTTGGTGAGCACGGCGGCCAGCTTCTGACCCGTCACCTCAATTCGGGTGACCGGCTTGGAGAGCAGGAACTCGGCGGTATGATCGTTTTCCTCCTTCGCCAGCATGCCCGCCGCGAGCAGCGCCGCGTACACGCTGCCGACCAGCGTGTTGATCAGGTGCACTTCTACGCCGTAGAAGCCTGTATACGTGCCCAGATTCAAGGTGTCCATGCCGAACACTTTGGCGAGCGGCTCGGGGAACACGTTCAGCATCTCTTCCGCCGTCTGCGCATCCTCGGCGAAGGACGGATACACGCTCATCATCATCAGCACCAGCCCGCCCAGCACAAGACTCCAAATGACAAGCCCCCGGGCATTGGATTTGAGTTCCCTTCTGAAAATCATCCGCCTCACGCCCCTTCGTCCGTTTTGTACTCGTGCATGAAAATTTCCTCCAGCGACGGTTCCCCGATGCGGATATCCGACAGGGGAAGCTGCCGGGCATAATCCAGCAGGTCGCGGATATTGCCGTTGTAGAGCAACGTCATAATATTACCGCTGATGTCCTGGCGAATGATGCCGGGCAACTCGGATTCCCGCACCGGCTCCGGTCGGCTTTCGGCGGCGAAGGTGAGCTCGACCGTCTTGTAGCTGCCGCGGACGAGTCTGCTCACCGACTCCACCCGGACGAGCCGGCCGTCCCGGATAATGGCGACACGCCCGCACATCCGCTGCACTTCGCTGAGAATATGGGAAGAGAAGAAAATCGTCGCTCCCCGTTCCTGTTCCTCTTTCAACAGTTCAAAAAACGCATGCTGCATGAGCGGGTCGAGCCCGCCGGTCGGCTCGTCGAGAATAAGTAGCCGCGGACGGTGCAGAAGCGCCTGGATGATGCCGACCTTCTTCCGGTTGCCGAAACTGAGATCCGCAATCTTGCGCGACAGATCCAGATCGAGCCGCTCCGCCAGACGGCGCATGCGGTTTTCGTCCAATTTCCCGTAGAAGCCGGCGGAATAGCGCAGGAGATCCACGGCTTTCATATCGTCGTAATAGTGCACTTCACTCGGCAGGTAACCCGTCTCGCGCCGGATTTCCCGGGACTGGCGCACAACGTCTTTGCCGAACACGCTGGCCGATCCCGCCGTGGGATGGATCAGATTGAGCAGGATGCGGATCGTGGTGCTTTTGCCCGCGCCGTTCGGACCGATAAAACCGAAAATTTCGCCTTCTTCGATCGAAAAGGACAGTCCCTCAATGCCCCGCCGCTTCCCGTACCGCTTCGTCAACCGGTCCAGTTCCACAATCGCCATTCGGATCCCCCAATTTAATAAAATGTACTTTACAATATATTTGAGTACATTTTAAAACAAATATCCCTCATTAACAAGATAAAATTATACTATAATATGTTGATTGGTATACTTTTTATGTTGGTGGCGCATCATTGTATTTTCATGTAAACCGTTGTATAATGATACAGACTTGTGCGCTATTTATTCGGTTGTCGCCATGGTGTAGAATGGGGAAGTCAGCATACGAATGGGAGAGGGACGGACAGATGGAAACGAAGATCAGGGCGGCGATCGTCGGCTCGACCGGCTATGGCGGCGTGGAGCTGATCCGGCTGCTGGAGGCCCATCCGAAGGTCGAGATTGCCGCGGTGCTGTCGTCGTCCAGCGCGGGTGAACCGCTTGCGGCCGGATATCCGCATTTGACGGAAATCCGCACGGATGTGCTGGAAGCGATCGACCCGGCATCGCTCGCGAGGAAAGCGGACGTCGTGTTTCTCGCGACGCCGGCGGGCGTTGCTGCGAAACTGGCGCCGGAGATGCTGGAGGCCGGACTGGACGTGATCGACATCTCCGGCGACTTCCGGCTGAAATCGCCGCAGATTTATGAAGCGTGGTACAAGAAGCCGGCTGCCGATCCGGCGTGGCTGGAGCGCGCCGTCTACGGGCTCGCCGAAGTGTTCGGCGAAGATGTGCGCGATGCGCGGCTCATCTCGAACCCGGGCTGTTACCCGACGGCTTCGCTGCTCGGGCTCGTGCCGGCCGTGCAGGCGGGGTTCATCGACCCGGCGACGATCATCATCGACGCGAAGTCCGGCGTATCCGGCGCGGGCCGCGGCGCAAGCCTCGGAACCCATTATGCGGAAATCAACGAGAACTTCAAGGCTTACAAAGTGAACCAGCATCAACATATCCCCGAGATTGAGCAGGCGCTCACCCGCGTCGCGGGCCATGAGGTGACGGTCACGTTCACGACCCATCTCGTGCCGATGACGCGCGGCATCATGGCGACGATGTACGCGACTGTGGCGGGCGGCCGCACGCAGCGGGATTTCATCGACCTGTACCGAAGCTACTACGAGAACCGCCGGTTCGTGCGCGTGCGTCCGGAAGGCGCGCTCCCCGCGACGAAGGAAGTGTACGGCTCCAACTACTGCGACATCGGCTTCGCTGTCGATGAGCGGACGGGGCGCGTCACGATCGTTTCGGTTATCGACAACCTCGTGAAGGGCGCAGCCGGACAGGCGATCCAGAACCTGAACCTGCGCATGGGCTGGGACGAAGGGCTCGGTCTGAACTTCGTGCCGGTGTATCCGTGACAAGCGCATGCCATGATTTCTCAAAATCTATGATCCTGCAAGGAGACCACGATACGAACATGGGACAAGAGATGCCATTCGAGGCCGTGCCCGACGGCTCAATCACGACGCCGATCGGCTTCAGGGCCGGCGGACTGCATTGCGGCCTGAAGAAGACGGACCGCAATGACCTCGGCGCCATCGTCTGCGAAGTGCCGGCGGCCGCCGCCGCCGTCTACACGATGAACCAGATCCAGGCGGCGCCGCTCAAGGTGACGCGCGAAGGGCTCGGGAAGGAAGGCCGGCTGCGCGCCGTGCTCGTCAACAGCGGCAACGCGAACGCCTGCACCGGAGAAGCGGGCGAAGCCGACGCCCGCGAGATGCAGGAGGCGTTCGCGCGGACCCTCGGCGTTCCGCCGCATCAGGTCGCGGTCGCGTCGACCGGCGTCATCGGCGAGCGGCTCAAGATGAACCGGGTCCGCTCCGGCATCGCCGAAATGCCGGTGCGGCTGACCGGAGACGCGGACGGGGCTGAAGCATTCTGCCAGGCGATCCTGACGACCGACCTCGTGAAAAAAACGGTGTGCGTGAAGCTCGACGTGGGCGGCAGGACCGTCCATGTGGCGGGGGCGGCGAAGGGATCGGGCATGATCCATCCGAACATGGCGACGATGCTCGGCTTCATCACGACCGACGCGAACATCGGCGGCGAGGCGCTGCAGGCGCTGCTGCGGCAGGCGACAGACGTGACGTTCAACATGATCACCGTCGACGGCGACACGAGCACGAACGACATGGTCGTCGCGATGGCGAGCGGGCTGGCCGGCAATGCGGAACTTGCGCCGGATCATCCCGACTGGAGCAAGTTCGCCGCGGCGTTCACCCATGTGTGCGAAGTGCTGGCGAAGGCGATCGCCCGCGACGGCGAAGGCGCGACGAAGCTGATCGAAGCATGCATCGCCGGCGCGGCGAGCGACGACGACGCCCGTGCGATTGCGAAAACGGTCATCGGTTCGTCGCTTGTCAAATCGGCCGTTTTCGGGGCCGACGCGAACTGGGGCCGCATCATCGCGGCGGTCGGCCGCGCCGGGCGTCCGATCAATCCGGCGACGATCGACATTTCGCTCGGACCCATCAAGGTACTGGAGCAGTCCCGGCCTGTGCCGTTCGATGAGGACGAGGCGCTCGCCTATCTGAAAGGCGACACCGTCCGGATCGACGTCAACCTGAACATGGGCGAAGGCCGGGCGGTCGGCTGGGGCTGCGACCTGACGTACGATTACGTGCGGATCAACGCCGCATACCGGACTTGACGGGAAGGAACGATTGAGGCGATGGGACAAGAACGGTTTGTGATGAAATGCGGCGGCAGCACGCTCGCCGCTTTGCCTGATTCTTTCTTCGACGACCTGCGCGGGCTCCAGGAAGACGGATACCGTCCCGTCATCGTGCACGGCGGCGGTCCGGCCATTTCGGAGATGCTTGGCCGTCTCGGCATCGAGTCCGAGTTCGTGAACGGCTTGCGCAAGACGGACGAGGCGACGCTCGATGTCGTCGAAATGGTGCTCGCAGGCCGAATCAACAAGGAGATCGTGCAGCGAATCCAGTCAAGCGGCGCGAAGGCGCTCGGCCTCTCCGGCACCGACGGCCTGCTGATCCAGGCCCGGCCGGTTGCCAACGCTGACGAGATCGGCTTCGTCGGCGACGTAACCGGCGTGAACGCCGAGATCATCGAAGGCGTCATGGCGATGGGCTACATCCCGGTCATCGCGCCGATCGGCATCGACGATAGCGGGCAGCGCTACAACATCAACGCCGACACGGCGGCGGGCGCCGTCGCGTCGCAGCTCGGCGTCGATCGGATGATCGTCGTCACCGACGTGCCCGGCATCTTGCGCACGATTGACGGCGAGAAGCGGGTGCTGCCGTCCGTGACGACGGCGGAGATCGACGAAATGATCGCATCCGGCGAAATCTACGGCGGCATGATCCCGAAGGTGAAATCGGCCGTGCAATGCATCCAGGGGCGCGTGCGCGAAGTCGTCATCATCGGCGGCGCCGAAACGGGCGCATTCGCCCGCGCGGTGCGTGAAGGCGGCGTCGGCACGCGCATCGTGAAGTCCTGAACGGGGATCATTCCAAATAAATCTTTGAAAGGTGGCGCGGCGAATGAGCGGAGCGCAAGGAACGGAGGGCGCGGCAAGCGCGTTGTTCCCGACATACGCCAGATTCCCGATCGCGCTCGTCAAGGGGCAGGGCAGCTGGCTGTGGGACGATCAAGGGAACAAGTATCTCGATTTCATGTGCGGGCTGGCGGTGACGAACCTCGGGCACGTGCCGGCGCAGGTGAAGGAAGCGCTCGTGAAGCAGCTTGACGAGCTGTGGCACGTGTCGAACCTGTTCGGCATCCCGGGACAGGAAGAAGCGGCCCGACTGCTGACGGCGAACAGCCATGCGGGCGCCGTCTTCTTCTGCAACTCCGGCGCGGAGGCGAACGAAGCGGCGATCAAGCTGGCTCGTAGATACAACAAGAATGTGCTGAAGAACGGACGTTATGAAATCATTACATTCAAGCAGTCGTTCCACGGCCGCACGCTCGCCACGCTGACGGCGACGGGGCAGGACAAGGTGAAGGACGGCTTCGATCCGCTGCCGCCGGGCTTTGTCACCGTGCCGCTGCATGACGAGCAGGCGCTGCGCGAAGCGATCACGGACAAGACGGCGGCGATCATGCTCGAGATGGTGCAGGCGGAAGGCGGCATCATCACGGTCGATCCTGCATTCGTGAAGACGATCGTACGACTGTGCGAAGCGCACGGTCTGCTCCTCATCGTCGACGAGGTGCAGACCGGCATGGGCCGCACGGGCAAACTGTTCGCGTTCCAGCATTACGGCATCGAGCCGGATATTTTCACGCTGGCGAAGGGGCTTGGCAGCGGCTTCCCGGTCGGCGCGATGCTGGCGAAGGCGGGGCTCGCCGAGGCGTTCGGCCCGGGCAGCCACGCCTCGACGTTCGGCGGCACGCCGATCGCGATGGCCGCGGTGAAGGCGACGATCGAGACGATGCTCGCCGAGAACGCGCCGCAGCGCGCCGCGGAATCCGGCGAATACCTCAAGTCACGGCTTAAGGAGAAGCTGGCGGGCAGCCCGATCGTGCGCGAAGTGCGCGGGCTGGGGTTGATCGTCGGCATCGAATGCGCCGAACCGGTCGCCGGATTCGTGTCGGAAATTCACCGCCGCGGCCTGCTCGTCGTAACGGCCGGACCGAACGTGATCCGGCTGCTGCCGAACCTGCTCGTGACCCGCGAAGAGATTGACCTTGCCGTCGACATTCTGGCCGGCGTGCTGACCGGACAGGCGGCGGCCGCGCAATCGTAAGCGGCGCGCACGGGCGCGCCCGCATTCAGAAGGAGTGATGGATGAGATGCCGCAACTGCTCAATGATGAAATCGCCGCTTCGCTCAAAGGGCGCGATTTTCTCGCACTCGCCGATTTCAAGCCGGAAGAGATCCGCTGGCTGATCGATCTGGCGATTGAACTGAAGCGTAAGTCTAAAGCCGGAGAAGTGTATCAGCCGCTCAAGGGCAAGACGCTGGGCATGATCTTCGAGAAATCGTCGACCCGCACGCGCGTCTCGTTCGAGGTCGGCATGTACCAGCTCGGCGGATACGCCCTGTTCCTGAGCCGGAACGATCTGCAGCTCGGCCGCGGCGAGACGATCTCGGACACGGCGCAGACGATGTCGCGCTATCTGGACGGCATCATGATCCGCACGTTCGCGCACCGCACGGTCATCGAGCTGGCGCGGACCGCGACGATTCCGGTCATCAACGGGCTGACCGACTATGCCCACCCGTGCCAGGCGCTGGCCGATTACCAGACGATCCTCGAGCACAAGGGCCGGCTGGAAGGACTCAAAATCGCCTACATCGGCGACGGCAACAACATGGTTCACTCACTGCTCGTCGGCGCCGCCAAGCTTGGCCTGCACATGTCCGTCGCGTCGCCGGAAGGCTATGAACCCGATGCGGAGCTGATCCGGCAGATGCAGGAGACGTGCAGCGAGACCGGCGCATCGATCCGTGTCGTGCGCGAGCCGCGCGAAGCGATCGAAGACGCCGATGTCGTCTACACCGACGTCTGGGCGAGCATGGGCTTCGAGGCGGAGCAGGAGGAGCGGGCGAAGGCGTTCGCCCGTTACCAGGTGAACGAGGAACTGGTGCAGTACGCGAAGCCCGACTTCGTCTTCATGCACTGCCTGCCCGCGCACCGCGGCGAAGAAGTGAGCCCGGGCGTCATCGACGGCAAGCATTCGATTGTCTTCGACGAAGCCGAGAACCGGCTGCACGCGCAGAAGGCGATCATGGCTGCCATCATGGCGTGATTCATTTTCGACAAGGAGCGGAAATCTGATATGGCCAAGGAGAAAATCGTGCTCGCCTACTCCGGCGGGCTCGATACGTCAGTCATCCTGAAGTGGCTGAAAGAAACCTACGACGCGGAAATCATTGCCTTCACGGCCGACATCGGCCAGAAGGAAGAACTGGACGGCCTCGAGGAGAAAGCCTTCGCGACCGGCGCGTCGAAGGTGTACATCGACGACCTGCGCGAAGAATTCGCGCGCGACTTCATCTTCCCGATGTTCCAGGCGGGAGCGCTCTATGAAGGGCAATATCTGCTCGGCACGTCCATCGCCCGTCCGCTCATCGCGAAGCGGATGGTCGAGATCGCCCGGGCGGAGGGCGCGACGGCGATCGCGCACGGCGCAACCGGCAAGGGCAACGACCAGGTGCGCTTCGAACTGACGGCGGCGTCGCTCGCGCCGGACATCAAGGTCATCGCGCCGTGGCGCATCGAGGCGTTCCGCGAACAGTTCCCGGGCCGGGCGGAGATGATCGCCTACGCCGAGAAGCACGGCATTCCGGTGAAGGCTACCGCGTCGAAGCCGTACTCGATGGACCGCAATCTGCTGCACATCAGCTTCGAGAGCGGCATGCTCGAAGACCCGTGGTTCGACGCGAGCGCCGAATCGAACCGGGACATGTACGTGCTCAGCGTATCGCCGGAAGAAGCGCCGGATGAGCCGGAATACGTCGAGCTCGAATTCGAGGCCGGCAACTGCGTCGCAATCAATGGCGAACGCATGACGCCGCTGCAGGTGATGGAGAAGCTGAACGAACTCGGCGGCAAGCACGGCATCGGCCGCGTCGACATGGTCGAGAACCGGTTCGTCGGCATGAAGAGCCGCGGCGTGTACGAGACGCCGGGCGGCACGATTCTGTTCACCGCCCACCGGAAGATGGAGTCGTTGACGATGGACCGCGAAGTCATGCATCTGCGCGACTCGCTCATTCCGAAGTACGCTTCGCTCGTCTACAACGGCTTCTGGTTCGCGCCCGAACGGCTGGCGATCCAGGCGCTCGTGACGGAGAGCCAGAAGAACGTCACCGGCACGGTCCGGCTGAAGCTCTACAAGGGCAATGTCATCGCCGCCGGCCTGAAAAGCCCGGTCAGCCTGTACAATCCGGACATCGCGACGATGGAGGCGGACCCGACGCAGGCCTACGACCAGGACGACGCGACCGGGTTCATCCGGCTCAACGCGCTGCGGCTGAAAGTCGCCGCCGCCGCGCAGGCGAAACAGCGCTGAACCTGAGAGGGCTGACCGCTTGCCGGGGCAACGCCCCGGAGGCCAGGACGGCCCTCTTTTTTGGAAAACAAGGCGAACCATTCCCCCGCAAGGGGAGCATGAGGAGTGTCAGTCGTGAGCAAATTGTGGGGCGGCCGGTTCACGAAGCAGACGGACCGGCTGGTGGAAGAGTACACGGCGTCGATCACGTTCGACAAGGAGCTGGCCGAGGAGGACATCGAAGGCAGCCTTGCCCACGCGGCGATGCTCGGCCGGCAGGGCATCATTTCCGCGGAAGACGCCGAGGCGATCCGCGAGGGGCTGCTCAAGGTGCGCGACCGGATCCGCAAGGGCGAGATCGAGTTCTCGATTTCGGATGAAGACATCCACATGAACATCGAGAAGCATCTCATCGAGGAGATCGGACCGGTCGGCGGGAAACTGCATACCGGCCGCAGCCGGAACGACCAGGTGGCGACCGACATGCACCTGTATCTCCGCCGCCGGGTCGTCGAGATTGTCGGATTGCTGCACAAGCTGCAATCGGCGCTGATTGAACAGGCGAAGGCGAACACGGATACGATCGTGCCGGGCTACACCCATCTGCAGCGGGCGCAGCCGATCCTGTTCGCCCATCATCTGATGGCGTACGTCTCCATGTTCGGCCGAGACGCGGAGCGGCTGATGGACAGCTACAAGCGGATCAACGTGCTGCCGCTCGGCGCGGGCGCGCTCGCCGGAACGACGTTCCCGATCGACCGCCGCTTCGTTGCCGAGCAGCTCGGGTTTGACCGGGTCTACGAGAACAGCCTCGACGCGGTCAGCGACCGCGATTTCATTGTGGAGTTTCTGGCCCATGCCTCCCTCATCATGATGCATCTGTCGCGGCTCAGCGAAGAGCTGATTCTCTGGTCGAGCACGGAGTTCCGGTTCATCGAGCTCGACGACGCGTTCTGCACGGGCAGCAGCATCATGCCGCAGAAGAAGAATCCGGACGTGCCGGAGCTGGTGCGCGGCAAGACCGGCCGCGTCTACGGCCATCTGATCGGCCTCCTGACCGTGCTGAAGTCGCTGCCGCTGGCGTACAACAAGGACATGCAGGAAGACAAGGAAGGCATGTTCGACACGGTGCGCACGCTGCAAGGCGCGCTGCAGCTGTTCGCGCAGATGATCGCGACGATGACGGTGAACAAGGACCGGATGCGCGAGGCGGTGAACCAGGACTTCTCCAACGCGACCGATATCGCCGATTTCCTCGTCGGCAAGGGCATGCCGTTCCGCCAGGCGCATGAAGTGATCGGCAAGACCGTGCTGTATTGCATTCAGAACGGCAAGTTCCTGCTTGACCTGACGCTGGACGAGTTCAAGCAGTTCTCGCAGCTGTTCGACGAGCGCATCTACGACGTGCTGAAGCCGGAGTCAGTCGTGAACGCGCGCGACGTCTACGGCGGAACCGCGAAGAACCAGGTGCTCGCCGCCATCGAACGCGCCGAGCGGGAGCTCGAGCGGACCGCGGCCTGGGTGGCCGAGCACGCGGAGAATTCATAACGGCCGTACGGGCCGTGAGACAGGAGCAGCCATGTCCCATGTTGAACAACAAACATCTTCTGTGCTTTATTGACGGCATTACGGATGACGCGCGATTCGACCGGCTGCTGGAACGGTTCGAGCGGGACGGCTGGCAGGTGCACCTGCTGGACGGCGTGAACGAACACGCCCTGCTGCCCCATCAGGTTCCTTACGTTCTGGACAACCTGTTCCCGGAAGGAACGGACGGGCTCAGGCTGGCGGCGCTGTCCAACATTCCCGATTTGTTGGCGCTCATCGTCCGGCTGTTTCCGAACCTGTTCCGCTACACGATTCTGTATGGCGGAGAGATATCCGCCTATCAGGTCGAACTCGATCCGGTCTACCGCTGTTTGCTGGAACGCGAACTCGACGGCGCCGAAGGAATTCCCGGACCGGTGTACATTGCGGACGGCTCGCCGGCCGACGGTTTGCCCGACTGGCTTGCGCCGTTTGCCGGGAACCTGGAAAACCCGCCTTCCGGCGATGAGGAAGTCCCGCCGGCTCGGGAGGGAACGGTCGTCTATCATTTCGGCGGCATTTATCACCGTTTCGAACCGAAAGCCGGAACAGTCGTCCGCGTGATCAATCTGGACGTCGACCCCGTTCCGGACCAGCCGAACTGTTTCAACACCCTGATCTGCGGCGAGCAATGGATCGATGCCGAAACCTTGGAACTGCTGCGGAGCATGGACGCATCCAAGATGTGGTTTTTCGATCATGTCCGGGAGGTCACTCGCCATTTCGAAGAACTGGCCGCGCGCCTGCGTGAAGAGCGGGACTGCGCCCGGGCTGTTCTGGAAATGTCGCTGGAGCTTGCCGCGGACGGTTTCCGCCATTACGGCAGGGCGTACATGCTATCGTTTCTGCTGCAAGTTTGTCAGAAGGCCTGTTATCACGAACTGCTCCTCGACCTGCTGCTTCAGGAAGGCATATGGTCGTGGGAGGAGCGGTATTTCTACCTGTGGCAATGCACGCGCGTCGGATTCTTACGGCCGGAAGCCAACAGCCGCGGGTCGGAATTGGCGGCAAGACGGTTGTACCGCTGTGTTTATCGGGAGCTCAGGCGGCGGTTCGAGGCCGATTATCCGCCCATTCCCAAGCAGGAGCGCAATCCGGAACTGGTCGTGGTCATAACCGGACAATTTCTCGGCATGGGGCATGATCCGACCAAGACGGCGCTGGATCGCTGTTATGCGCTGGTCAAACATTTGGGCAAGCAAGTCGTGCTGCTGAATTCACGGGAATTGCTCACCTGGGTCGGACTTTCGCCTTTCCATGGCATGACCAGGGGCAACATAGCCGTCGAGCTGTCAAACATCAATGCTCTGAGCTACAGAGATATTCAAATTCCGTATTATCAGCCCGCCACGGAGATGCCCGATCCGGATACGATCCGGGAGATCCTCAACTTTATCCGTCAGAACAGGCCGGATTTTGTCCTCAGCATCGGCGGCATGAATTTGACGGCGGATCTTTGCGACATGATGGTGCCGGTCGTCACATTGTCGACTGTGTTCAGCGGACTGCCGGTGACCGAAAGCCGGTTTCAAGTCATCGGACGGCCTGTTGCGGAAAACGAATTGGACATGCTGCACAAACTCGGCTATTCTCGTGAAAATGTGATTGAGTCATTGTTTACCTTTGATTTCAAGCATCAGGAGCGTAAATTGACCAGGGAACAGCTCGGATTGCCGGAAAACCGGTTTCTTGTGGCTGTTGTGGGTGCGAGACTTGATTTGGAAGTCACGGACGAGTTCATCAACGCCGTGCTTGACAGCCATCCGTCGGTGCATCTTGTGTTCATTGGCCCGATGTCCAGGTATGAGGAGATGAAATCCCGCAATGAACGGCTTGCACAGGCTTCGACAGCTCTCGGCTTTCAAGACGACGTGCTCGCCGTGCTCGAGGTTTGCGATCTGTACGCCAATCCGAAAAGAACCGGCGGCGGCAGTTCAGCCGCAGAATCGCTCTACAAGGGCTTGCCGGTGGTGACGTTAAACAGCGGCGATGTGGCGGTATCGGCCGGTCCGGATTTTGTCGTAGAGTCGTATGAAGAAATGACGGCGACAATTCGGCGTTATGTCGAGGACAAGTCCTTCTATGCCGCCATGTCCGCCAAAGGTAAAGAGAGGGCGGCCCGGCTTCTGTCTACCGATACGGAGTTTGCAAAGATTGTAAACACCATTCAGTCCAGCCCGCTTTTTTAATAAATCGAATTCCCCGTGCCGAACCGCATTTCTGGACACGAATATGCGGTATGCCATTTGGCGGCGGGGGATTTTTTTTTGCCCCTCAACGCATGCCGTACAGTTGAACAAGCCCCCAGACGACCGTGACGAGGAGCAGCACGCCGAACACCGCGGTCAGCCAGAAGTGCAGTCTTCGCAATCGGGATCACCTCGCGCGCGGGGATATCTTCCATGTCTATGCGGCGAAGGTCCGTTTCATGACCGTTTCTTCGCGCCTCCCCGCGCTCTCCCGTCGACGGCGAACGCTGCCGATTGCCCGCCGCGGAAGCCGTCGCAATTCGAAAAATGAGAAATCTTAAATCATGGAAATTGGCGCTTTCTTAAAGGAATTCCGCCGTTTCTGTCGAAATGAACTTTTTAGCCATCTACAGGAAGTGATACTGTGATCGAAATGCAGGACGTCTGGAAGACCTATCCCGACGGCAGCCATGCGCTCCGCGGCGTCTCTGTCCTCATTGAACGCAACGAATTCGTCTACCTTGTCGGACCTTCCGGCGCCGGCAAATCGACGTTCATGAAGCTGATCTACCGCGAGGAAGTGCCGACCAAAGGCCAGATTTCGGTGAACGGCTTCAATATAGGGAAACTGAAACCGCGAAAAATCCCATACATCCGACGCAACATCGGCGTCGTGTTCCAGGATTTCCGCCTCCTGCCCAAAATGACGGTGTACGAAAACGTCGCCTTCGCGATGGAAGTCATCGAAGCGCCGAAGCGGATGATCCGCAAGCGGGTCATGGAGGTGCTCGAGCTCGTCGGGCTGAAGGGGAAAGTGAACAGCCTGCCCGCCCAGCTTTCCGGCGGCGAACAGCAGCGCGTCGCGATTGCGCGGGCGATCGTGAACAACCCCGCGGTCATCGTGGCGGACGAGCCCACCGGCAATCTCGACCCCGAGACGTCGTGGGGGATCATGAACCTGCTGGAAGAAATCAATTTCCGGGGCGCGACGATCGTCATGGCGACGCACAACAAGGAAATCGTCAATACGCTGCGCAAACGCGTCATTGCGATTGAGAACGGCGTCATTGTGCGGGACGAGCCCAGAGGGGAGTACGGATATGAGATTTAGCACACTCCTCCGGCATCTGCGCGAAGGCTCGCTCAGCCTCGCCCGCAACGGATGGATGTCATTCGCATCCATCAGTTCGATCGCGATCTCGCTGTTCATCCTCGGCGTGTTTTTGCTGCTGTCGCTCAACGTGAACAATCTGACGAAGCAGCTCGAGAACCAGGTGCAGATCCGGGTCTTTCTGGACCTTGAAATCAGCCAGGCGAAGATCGAGGCGATCGGGCGGTCGATCGGCGCCTTGCCGGAAGTCAGCCGCATCCGGTTCGTCCCGAAGGCGGAAGGTCTCGAGATGCTGCGCCGGAATCTGGGCGAGGACGGCCAGGGCATTCTCGACGATTACGACGATACGAACAATCCGCTGCCGGACACGTACACGGTTGAAGTGGTCGACCCCGAACGGATCGCCGAAGTCGCAGCCAAGATCCAGGAAATCGGCGACGCTGACCCGGATAAGCCGATCCGGAGCGTCCGATACGGTCAGGGGACCGTCGAACTGCTGTTCCGCGTCACGAACGCCGTGCGCAACATCGGACTCATCATCGTCCTCGGCCTGGCGTTTACGGCGACGCTGCTCATATCCAACACGATCCGGCTCACGATTTTCGCCCGCAGACGGGAGATCGGCATCATGAAACTCGTCGGGGCCACCAACAGCTTCATCCGCTGGCCGTTCTTCATCGAAGGCGCGCTCATCGGCTTTATCGGTTCCGCGCTGACGACAGCCTTGCTGCTTGCGGCCTACAACTGGCTGGTCCAGTCCTTGCAGGTGGAATTCGGCCTGATGATGATCCGGCTCGTCACCGTTTGGGAATCCGGCTTGCTGGTCGGCGGGGTGCTGATCGGGCTCGGAACCGCAATCGGTATTTTCGGCAGTGCGCTTTCCGTTCGCAAGCATTTGAAAGTGTAGGTGAAACCCGCGTGAAGCGATCGTTCGCAGTTCTCATCTGTCTGCTGCTGGCCTTCACCGTCTCCCAGCCGCATCGCACCGAAGCGGCGAGCGAACTGGAGAAGATCCGCAGCGAAATCAAGAAGCTGCAACAGAAGATGAACGATGTCGATGCGAACCTCAAGAAAGTGCAGCAGGACAAGCAGATCGTGCTCAATCAGAAAGAAGTGACGCTGGGGCAGATCAACGAGCTGTCGGCCCAGATTGATTCGCTCGAAGAAGAGTTGAAGCTTGTGGACGGGCGGATCGCCGCGACGGAAGAATCGCTGCTTCAGGCGGGCCAGGAGCTGGAAGAAGCCAAGGCGCGCATCGAGGAGCGCGGCGAACTGCTGGACGCCCGCGTCCGCCTGATGTATACGAACGGCTTCGTTTCCTATCTGGATGTGCTGCTCAGCGCGACGAGCTTCTCCGATTTCCTGGACCGGTTCGACTCGCTGCAATCGATTCTGGCGCAGGACAAGGCGATTCTGGAAGCCCACAAGGCGGACAAGGAATTGATCGAGCAGAAGAAGGCGGACATCGAGACGGAGCTGGCAGGACTTCAGGAGCTTTACAGCAAGAAGGAAGATTATTACAATTTACTTGTTGACAAAGAAAAAGAAAAAGAAGTCATGATCCTGCGGTATAACGAACAGATTGAAGCGCTGGATCAGCGGGCGGAAGAGCTTGAACACATTTCGGAAGAAAATGAGAAGCAGCTCATGGAGCTCGCCCGCAAGGAGAAGGCCGCGATCGAAGCCGAGAAGAAGAAGAAAAACACCGTCTACTACACCGGCGGCAAACTGGGCATGCCGATCAAGGATTACAAGTACGTCAGCTCGAAATTCGGCCCGCGCACGCATCCGATTACCGGCGAGAAGGGCAAGCAGCACAACGGCATCGACTTCGCGGCGCCCTCCGGCACGGACATCTTCGCGGCCGAATCGGGCACGGTCATTGTCGCGCAGTCGATGAGCGGCTACGGCAACACCGTCATCATCGACCACGGCAACGGCCTGTGGACGCTGTACGGCCATATCCGCAAAGGCGGCATCAAGGTCAAGGCCGGAGAAGTCGTCAAGAAGGGCCAGAAGATTGCGGAAGTCGGAAGTACGGGCAATTCCACCGGTCCGCATCTTCATTTCGAGGTGCGGCTGAACGAGAAACCTGTCAACCCTGAAAATTATTTGCGCTGACGGCGTCCGCCGCGCGCAAGCCTCGGACCGCCACCCGAAGCGATCCCGCGGAGGATGGCGGTCTTTCTCCTCCCCAAGGGGACGGCGGCAGCCGCTTGGCCGGCGCGAGCCGCATTTTCGTTGTGAATATGGCGGCTGAATTTGGAGGGACGATTCATGCTGTTTCGTGGCCGTACGGTGACCGCCATGGTGCTCCTCACGGCGCTCGCGTCCGTGCTCGTTACATTGACGGCCGCGGAGCGGTGGCTGCTCGCCGGATCGGGCGCGGAGACGCCGGCCGGAGCGGCGCCTTCGGAGATCGAAGGGCTGACCGAGCGTGAGTCCGCCCGGCTGAACGAAGTGCTGAGCCTGATTGAGCGAAAATATTTTCTTCCGGTCGACCGGGAGAAGCTGCTCGACGGCGCGATCCGCGGCATCATCGAGATGCTGGACGATCCGTATTCGGCATATCTGAACAAGGACGAGGCGGAACAGCTTGCGGATTCCATCGATGGCACGTTCTCCGGCATCGGCGCGCGGCTGCAGGTCCGGGGCGGCAAGGTGATCGTAGAGTCGGCCTTGCGGAATTCGCCGGCCGAGCGGGCGGGGCTTCATCCGCAGGACGTCATCCTGTCGGTCAACGGTCATTCGCTCCTCGGCGTCGATCTGAACGAGGCGGTCCGCCTGATCCGCGGACCGAAGGGTACGAAAGCGAAACTTGTCGTACAGCGCGAAGGGGTCAGCGATCCGTTCCAGCTCATTCTCGTAAGGGACGAGATCGATCTGGAATCGGTCTTCTCGCGGCTCACGCCCGACGGCATCGGCATCATCGAACTCCGGCAGTTCGCGCTCAATTCGCTGGATAAATTCAAGGCAGCGCTCGAGGAGCTTGAAGCGGGCGGCATGAAGGCGCTCGTCATCGACGTGCGGAACAATCCCGGCGGTCCCCTTCCGGCCGTCGTGTCGATCGCGCAGCTCTTCATTCCGAAGGGCGAGCCGGTCGTGCAGGTCGAGAGCCGGGAAGACGGGCGCGAAGTGACGGTGTCGCAGGGTTCGAAGAAGCCGTACCCGGTCGCGGTGCTCATCAACCGGGGAAGCGCGAGCGCGGCCGAGGTGCTGGCTGCGGCGCTGCAGGAGTCGGCGGATGCGCTGCTGATCGGCGAGAGGACGTTCGGCAAAGGCACGGTGCAGGTCAGCTATGAGAGCGAAGTCGACGAAGGCAGCCAGGTCAAGCTGACGATCGCAAAATGGCTGACGCCGTCCGGGGAGTGGGTGCACGACAAGGGCGTCTTGCCGGACATCACCGTCGAACAGCCGGAATATTTCAAGGTGGCGCGGCTGTCCAGGGAACGGTCGCTCGTCCGGGACATGACCGCGGAAGATGTGAAGAGCCTGCAAATCATGCTGAAGGCGCTCGGTTACGCTCCGGGCAGGACGGACGGCTATTTCGACGCCGCAACCGAAGAATCGCTGAAGGAGTTTCAGCGCAATGAAGGCCTCCCCGTGACCGGCCGGACGGATGAAGCGACGGCGGATCAACTGGAACAGCGGATGCGGGAGCTGATTGCCGATCCCGCGAACGACCGGCAGCTGAACCGGGCGCTGGATGCGCTGCGCGTGCGGATCGGCCTGGCGCCGGCAGACGGCGGAACGGCGGAAGCGGAATCGGTGTCCGGCATTCAGGCGCCGGCAGACAAGACCCGGACGGAAGAGGAGTGAATGCCGATGGAATGGGGGCTGGAATGGCTGGAACAGGCGGGATCCGGAATCGCCGCTGCGCTGATCCAGCCGTTCGGATACGTCGCCGTGCTGCTGGTCTTGCTGCTTGCGCTCAGGCAGATCCGCGCGGAGCGCAGGCTGTTCCATGCGCGGCTGACGGCCTGGCCGGGCCGGCTGCTCGCGGCGCTGCCGGCGGGACTTGCCGTCGGCGTCCTGGTCTCGGCCGCCGTCCTGTTCCTCGGTGTTGATCTGAACGCGGATGCCGTGATCTGGCTGTGGTGCGTGTCGCTGCTGCTCGGGCTGGTGCGGCTGCGCTTCGCGGCGGCCGCTTACGGCGCGGGCCTTGTTGCCTTCTTGCAGTGGCTCTCCGGCTGGTTCGACTGGTCCGGATCGCCTGAACTGATCAAGCGGCTCGCGGCGTCGCTCGCATCGTTCGATGCGGCCGGCCTGCTGCTGATCGCCGGTCTGCTGCTGCCGGCGGAAGCCCTGCTGCTCTGGCGGTCTAGCCGCCGCCTGGCCGGCCCGGTCATCGTGGACGGCAAGCGCGGCCGCCCGATCGGCGGCTGGCGGATCGACGCCGTCTGGCCGGTGCCGCTGCTTCTGCTCGTGCCGGCCGCCGGAACGTCCGCCGGCGCCGCGGAACTGCCGTGGACGCCGCTGTTCTGGAGCCTTGGCGAACCGCAGGGCTGGGCGCTGCTCGGCCTGCCGGTCGTCATCGGCTCCGTCTGGCGGACGACGTCGCTCCTGCCGGCGGCGAAGGCTGCGCGTACCGCGCGGGAGCTCTTGTGGACCGGGCTGATCGCCGCTGTTGCGGGGGCGGCGGCCGCCCAATGGGAACTGTTGCTGCCGGCCGCCGCGGCGGCCGTGCCGGCGCTGCGCGAGATCGCATCCTTCATCGAGCGGAGCAGGGAAGCGGCGGCAAGCCCGCTGTACGCCCACGAAGGGAACGGGCTGCGGGTGCTCGCGGTGCTGCCCGGATCGTCGGGGGCGCAGCTCGGCATCGAGCCCGGCGAGATCGTGAGCAAGGTGAACGGCACCGCCGTCCGCACGCCGGAGGAGTTGTACGACGGATTGCTGGCCAATCCGGCGTTCTGCAAGATCGAGCTGCTCAACCACGAGGGCCATGTCCGCTTTGTGCAGCGCGCGCGCTACGAGAATGAACACCATCAGCTCGGCCTCGTGCTGGCGCCGTTCGAAGACGCCGCCTACACCGTGAGCGGCGCGCCGCGGTCGTTGATCGGGCTGCTGCCGTGGAGCCGTCCTTTCCGCCGGCGGGGCGGATCGGCGCCCGAGGGAAGCGAAGCGTACATGGCCGCGGCCGCCGGGCAGACGGCTCCCGAACCGGCGCCGGCGGGTGCTGACGGCGGCGCGCCTGATAAGGGCCGTGCCGCGAATGATGCGGGCAAGGACGCGCCCGATGCGGGCACAGCTACGCAAGCAAAAAATTGATGCAATTGTCTACGATGCTTGTCCACACCTCCTTCTCGAACGGTCATATATTGCAAGCAGTCCGAACGGAAAGAGGTGATGCAAAGTGGCAACCGGCAATCTGCGACTCGCGCCAGGGCCCGTACCGCGTCTTCCGCGGCAGCCAGTCGGTGGCGGCCCTGCGGACGCTTGGCTTCAACAACCAGACGTCCTCGCTCATCCTCGTCGGCCGCAGGCTGTCGGATCAGGAGATCCGGCGCATTCAGGCATCGCGCAGCGCGCCCGGCGGTATCGTGACCATTCGGCAATGATGCCGGAAAGACCGCCCGAAGTTGAAGACCGTCCGGCAGCACCGGACCGGACCGGTCAGGGGCATAGCGATTTTTTCCGGCGAAGGCCGGACAGGCCGACCGGCCGCCGGACTTTCTCACCAAGCCGTCCCCGCGTCCAGTCATGGCGGGGGCGGATTTTTTTAAAGATAAGACTTTATAAGTTTCACGCTTATAACCGGCTTATCTTTCACCGCAAAACGGACGCGCCCGCCCGGGAGGACGGCGCCAGCCGTTTTTGCTTGAAAGATAAGACTTTATAAGTTTCACGCTTATAACCGGCTTATCTTTCACCGCAAAACGGACGCGCCCGCCCGGGAGGACGGCGCCAGCCGTTTTTGCTTGGTCTGCATTTCCGGAATTGCGCGGCGTGTGGAGAACGGGTATAATCGAATGGGAACATTTATTCTCATTCGGCTGGCGACAGAGGAAAGGATTGGTCCATCCGGCGTCTGCAAGCCCGCCGCATGGGGCATACCGATAATGGCGGACGGCCCGGAGCGACGGATTCGCCCGCCGGAAGCGGGCAGCCGGAAGGAGAGGGAAGCAAGACCGATGCGAGAATCGATTACCGTCCTGGACAAACCGTTCGAGCTTGTCTCCGATTACAAGCCTCAGGGTGATCAGCCCGAAGCGATCGCGAAGCTGGTTGAGGGCGTCCGGCAAGGCAAGAAGCACCAGACGCTGCTCGGCGCGACGGGCACGGGCAAGACCTTCACGATCGCCAATGTGATCAAGGAACTGAACCGCCCGACGCTCGTCATCGCCCACAACAAGACGCTGGCGGCGCAGCTTTGCAGCGAGTTCCAGGAATTTTTCCCGAACAACGCGGTTTCCTACTTCGTCAGTTATTACGATTATTATCAGCCGGAAGCCTATATTCCGCAGACGGATACCTATATCGAGAAAGATTCCAGCATCAACGACGAGATCGACAAGCTGCGGCACTCCGCGACCAGCTCGCTGTTCGAGCGGCGCGACGTCATCATCGTGGCGAGCGTGTCGTGCATCTACGGCCTCGGTTCGCCGGACGAGTACCGCGACCTCGTCCTGTCGCTGCGCGTCGGCATGGAGAAGCCGCGCAACGCCATCCTGCGGAAGCTGGTCGACATCCAGTACCAGCGGAATGATCTCAACTTCGTGCGCGGCACGTTCCGCGTGCGGGGCGACACGATCGAGATCTTCCCGGCGGGCAGCCATGAGCGGGCGATCCGGGTCGAGATGTTCGGCGACGAGATCGAACGGATCACCGAGATCGATACCTTGACGGGCGAGATCATCGGGGAGCGGAACCACGTTGCCATTTTCCCGGCTTCCCACTTCGTCACGCATGAAGAGAAGATGAAGATCGCCCTGAAAAATATCGAGCGCGAACTGGAGGAGCGGCTGGAGGAGCTCCGGTCGCAAGGCAAGCTGCTCGAGGCGCAGCGACTGGAGCAGCGGACGCGCTACGACCTCGAAATGATGGCGGAGATGGGATTCTGCTCCGGCATCGAGAACTATTCGGGGCCGCTGACGTTCCGCGAGCGCGGCTCGACGCCGTACACGCTGCTCGACTATTTCCCGGACGACTTCCTGATCGTCGTCGACGAGTCGCACGTCACGCTGCCGCAGATCCGCGCCATGTACAACGGCGACCGGGCCCGCAAGGAAGTGCTCGTCGAGCACGGGTTCCGGCTGCCGTCCGCGCTGGACAACCGGCCGCTCAAGTTCGAGGAGTTCGAAGCGAAAGCGAACCAGCTCATCTACGTATCCGCGACGCCCGGACCGTATGAGCTGGAGCATTGCCCGGAAGTGGTCGAACAGATCATCCGGCCGACGGGCCTCGTCGACCCGGTCGTCGAAGTGCGCCCGACGAAGGGGCAGATCGACGATCTGCTCGGCGAGATCCGCGAACGGATCGCGAAGGACGAGCGCGTGCTCGTGACGACGCTGACGAAGAAGATGGCGGAAGATCTGACCGACTACCTGAAGGAAGTCGGCATCAAAGTCCGCTACCTCCACTCGGACATCAAGACGCTCGAGCGGATGGCGATTCTGCGGGATCTGCGCCTCGGCACGTTCCACGTGCTCGTCGGCATCAACCTGCTGCGCGAAGGGCTCGACCTGCCGGAAGTGTCGCTTGTCGCCATTCTGGACGCGGACAAGGAAGGGTTCCTCCGCTCCGAGACGTCGCTCATCCAGACGATCGGCCGGGCGGCGCGCAACGCGGACGGCCGGGTCATCATGTACGCTGATACAATCACGGATTCGATGGAACGGGCGATCCGCGAGACGGAGCGCCGCCGTTCGATCCAGATCGCATTCAACGAGAAGCACGGCATCGTGCCGCAGACGATCCGCAAGAAAGTGCACGACGTCATCGAAGCGGTGAAGGTCGCCGAATCGAAGGCCGAGTACGGAACGGACGCCTACGGCAAGATGTCCAAGAAAGAGAAGATGAAGCTGATCCAGCGGCTGGAAGCCGAGATGAAGGAAGCGGCGAAGAACTTGCAGTTCGAGCGTGCGGCCGAGCTGCGCGACGCACTGCTTGAACTGAAAGCCGATCTGGAGTAAGATACCTTGCCTGCAGCGGCATGGACCAGGAGGTACCGCGAGTGGCCAGTGATCGCATCATCATCAAAGGGGCGCGAGCCCACAATCTGAAAAATATCGACGTAGAGATTCCGCGCGACAAGTTCGTCGTCCTGACCGGCCTCAGCGGCTCCGGGAAGTCGTCGCTCGCGTTCGACACGATTTACGCCGAAGGCCAGCGGCGGTACGTCGAATCGCTGTCGGCCTACGCCCGGCAATTCCTCGGCCAGATGGAGAAGCCGGACGTCGACTCGATCGACGGCCTGTCGCCGGCCATCTCCATCGACCAGAAGACGACGAGCCGCAACCCGCGTTCGACCGTCGGCACGGTGACGGAGATCTACGACTATCTGCGCCTGCTGTACGCGCGCATCGGCAGGCCGCATTGTCCGGTGCACGGCATCCCGATCGCGGCCCAGACGGTCGAGCAGATGGTTGACCGGATTCTGGAATACCCGGAGAGGACGAGGCTGCAGATTCTGGCGCCGGTCGTCTCCGGGCGCAAGGGCGAGCATGCGAAGCTGCTCGCGGACATTCAGAAGCAGGGCTTCGTCCGCGTGCGGGTCAACGGCGAAATCCGCGATCTGAGCGAGAAGATCGAGCTCGAGAAGAACAAGAAGCACAGCATCGAGGTCGTCGTCGACCGGATCGTCGTGAAGGAAGACGTCGCGGCGCGGCTGGCGGACTCTCTGGAGACGGCGCTGAACCTGTCGGACGGCAAGGTCATCGTCGACGTCATCGGGCAGGAGGAGCTGCTGTTCAACGCGAAGCTGGCTTGTCCGGAGTGCGGATTCAGCATCGACGAGCTGTCGCCGCGGATGTTCTCGTTCAACAGTCCGTTCGGCGCCTGCCCCGAGTGCGACGGCCTCGGCGTGAAGATGATCGTCGACCCCGATCTGATCGTCAGCAACCCGCAGCTGACGATCGAAGAAGGGGCGTTCGAGGCTTGGGCGGGCAGCACGTCGAACTACTACCCGCAGTTTCTGCGCGCGGTGTGCGAACATTACGGCATTCCGACGAACGTGCCGGTGGCGGAGCTGACTCCCGAGCAGATGAAGAAGCTGCTCTACGGCACCGGCGGCGAGAAAGTCCGGTTCCGCTATGAAAATGACTTCGGCCATACGCGCGACGCGTACGTGCCGTTCGAGGGAATCGTGCACAACCTGGAGCGCCGCTACCGGGAGACCGCGTCCGACGGCATCCGGGAGTTCATCGAGCAGTTCATGAGTGCGAAGCCGTGCGGTACCTGCAAGGGCCACCGGCTGAAGAAGGAGAGCCTGGCCGTGACGGTCGGCGGACGGAACATCGCGCACGTGACGTCGCTGTCGATCGGCGAGGCACAGAAGTTCTTCGCCGAACTCGAGCTGAACGAGAAAGAACGCACGATCGCACGCCTCATCCTGAAGGAGATCGACAGCCGGCTCGGCTTCCTTGCGGCGGTCGGGCTCGACTATCTGACGCTCAGCCGCGCGGCCGGCACGCTGTCCGGCGGCGAAGCGCAGCGCATCCGGCTGGCGACCCAGATCGGCTCCAGCCTGATGGGCGTCCTGTACATTCTCGACGAGCCGAGCATCGGTCTGCACCAGCGGGACAACGACCGGCTGATCCAGGCGCTGCGCAAGATGCGCGACCTCGGCAACACGCTGATCGTCGTCGAGCACGACGAAGACACGATGCTTGCGGCCGACTACATCATCGATATCGGACCGGGCGCCGGCATCCACGGCGGCCGCGTCGTCGCGCAGGGGACGCCCGAAGAAGTGATGAACAACCCGGATTCGCTGACGGGGCAGTACCTGAGCGGGAAGAAGTTCATCCCGGTGCCGGCGGTCCGGCGCCAGCCGGACGGACGCTGGCTCGAGGTCCGCGGCGCGAAGGAGAACAACCTGAAGAACCTGAACGTGAAGATTCCGATCGGCCTCTTCACGGCCGTCACCGGCGTCTCCGGCTCCGGCAAGTCGACGCTCGTGAACGAGATTCTGTACAAGGCGCTGGCGCGCGACCTGAACCGCGCGAAGACCCGCCCCGGCGAGCACAAGGAGATCCGCGGCCTCGAACATCTCGACAAAGTGATCGACATCGACCAGTCGCCGATCGGCCGGACGCCGCGCTCGAACCCGGCGACGTACACCGGCGTGTTCGACGACATCCGCGACGTATTCGCGAACACGAACGAAGCGAAGGTGCGGGGCTACAAGAAAGGCCGCTTCAGCTTCAACGTGAAGGGCGGCCGATGCGAGGCGTGCAGCGGCGACGGCATCATCAAGATCGAGATGCATTTTCTCCCGGATGTCTATGTGCCGTGCGAAGTGTGCAAGGGGAAACGGTACAACCGCGAGACGCTTGAAGTGAAGTACAAGGGCAAGAACATCGCGGACGTGCTGGAGATGACCGTCGAAGACGCGGTCGAGTTTTTCCGCAACATCCCGAAGATTCACCGCAGACTGCAGACACTGCTCGATGTCGGCCTCGGGTACCTCAAGCTCGGGCAGCCTGCGACGACGCTGTCCGGCGGGGAAGCGCAGCGCGTGAAGCTCGCATCCGAACTGTACCGCCGCAGCAACGGCCGGACGCTCTACATTCTCGACGAGCCGACGACCGGCCTGCATGTGGACGACATCAGCCGTCTGCTGCAGGTGCTGCACCGGCTGGTCGATGCGGGGGACACCGTGCTCGTCATTGAGCACAACCTCGACGTCATCAAGACGGCCGATTACATCATCGACCTCGGTCCGGAAGGCGGCAGCGGCGGCGGTACGATCATCGCGGTCGGCACGCCCGAGGACGTGACGGCTTCGCCGAAATCCTATACCGGCCGCTACCTGAAGCCGATTCTCGAACGCGACCGGAAACGCACCGAAGCGCAGCAAGGCGTCGAGATCGCGGCAGCGAAAGCGAAGTAAGCCCAATAGTCAGAAAGGCCAGCCTCATGCAGGCTGGCCTTCTTTCGTCACAAGCCCCGGGTGAGCCGGATGTACAGATCCAGTTCGCGCCGGAACCACTCGCCGTAACCCGATGCCGGATAAGCGGTCCACTCCGACAATCGCTCGGGGTGCTGCACCGCGATCCACAAAACGTCAGGGGACTCGGGATCCGGGTAGAACAGCAAATCTTTGTGTCTCGGTTCGTTCACCCCGGGCTCCGGCAGGACAGGGTTCTGAACGAGCCGCGCCCAGGTTCGGGAGTCCGCCGCGATGCCGTCTTCTTCGGCGGATTCGCTGGTTGACAGGAAAGGCCACTCGTCTTCATGGACGACTTCAGCCTTGTCTCCCGGTGCCATCGCATATCCCCGGATGACGAGCCAATAAAGTGATTGCAGGTGCTTGGTCAGCGCAAGGACGACGCTGAAGATTGTCCCACGCCCCAATCGGAGCGTTGGGCGGGTTTCTCGCGATCGCGATGCTGGCCTTGCTGACGAGTTGGACGTCGAATCCGTGGATCATGGCGCCGTTCGGCGCAAGCTGCGTGCTCGCCTTCGGCATCTGGGACGCGCCGTTCTCCCGGCCGCGCAACATCGTTGGCGGACAGCTGATCACGACGTTGTCCGGTATCGCATTGTTCCATCTTTTCGGGCAGAGTGTCTGGGTGATGGCTGCCGGCGTCGGCCTGGCGATCGGACTCATGATGCTGACGAAAACGACGCATCCGCCGGCCGGCGCCGACCCGCTCGTCGTCATCGCGGGCTGCAGAGGGTGGTCGTTTCTGCTTGCGCCGGTTCTGATCGGCTCGGTCCTGATCCTGGCCGCGGCCGTGCTCATCAACAATCCGGACCACTAAGAAATACCTGACGTCCTGGAACTGAAGCCGGGTATCCGTCGCGAAGAGCGGATATCAACGGGACTGAAGCTGGTCGTCAACCCAGGCGAGCAGCTCGGGCCGCTCGCGCCACAGATGCAGATGATCGCCGGCGTACGCGGCGGCTTCCGTGGTATCCCCGACCACGATTCTTTCCGGCATTTTGCGGGGAAGACGCTTCTTGCCGGTCAAAAAATCGGGAATATGCGGATTATAATGCACGGCTTGCCGGAACAGACGCTTGAGAGCCGGCGTTATACCGCGCATCCCGTATTCGGTCAGCAGGCGGTTATAGTTGAATTCGGCGGAAATGTCATCGGCGTAAGTCTGGTTCATCAGTTTGTCCGCCGCTCCGTACTCCTTCAATTCAAGGTATGCCAGAACCAGCAGGTAGCGCGCGCCCTGGTTGTCGTTCGGGTTCAGCTCGAGCAACTCTTTGTACTCGCGGATGGCTTCCCTGTGTCGGCCTGACTTATGCAGCGTGTGGGCAAAGCCGAATTTGGCGCGCATGAAAGGCCGGGTTTTGAGGATGCCCCAGAACAACCCCCTGTTTTCTCTGAAAAACTTTCGGCCCAGGTGCTTCTTTCCGGCTTCCATGCCTTTGCGGTAGTATTCCAACGCTTCTTCGGGGGAAGACGACTCTTCGGCCAGAATGTTCCAGGCATCCGCGCTGTCGGGATAGATTCGGAGAGCCTGGCGCGCCAAGTCGATTCTTTTGGTCGGCGAAGGTTCGTCCCATGTGTAGTACAGCAGGATCTGCGCCAGTTCGGCAGGGTCATCCGATTCCCGTGCCAATTGTTCCAAGGCCTCGGGGGAATCCGCCAATTGTTTGAGATTCGGCGGCATGCCGACGGCCCGGGGCTGGCCGGGGGCTGCATTCTCCTGTTCGTACAGCGCTTCGGCGAACGCCTCGAGATCCTTGTACCGCCGGGAGATGGCCGACGCGGATACCTCGTATTTTTCGGCCAGGGAGGTCAAGGTGACGCCTTCGATGCCGAAAGCCTGCGCGGTGAAGTATTCCATCGCCCCCGCGATGACTCCGGCGGTGCGCAGGACGGGCTGAGCCGTACCGGTGTACAGGTTCAGCATGGTGACCGCCATCGCGATGTGGTCCCATTCGTATTCGCCGGCCATCCGGTTCGCCAGATAGCGGGCGATCATTTGATAGCGCACGTTGCCCCACTCCAGCTCATGCTCGATGAGACTGACCACGTCCTCGGCGGTGATCACGGGATCGGAGAAATCATCTTCGGGTTCATCCGCCGCGGGCTGTCCGGGAGCGATGCGGGTGACGTTTGCGACCTGGTCCTTCTCCAGACAGCAACGTTTGTACTTTTTGCCGCTGCCGCAGGGACACGGATCGTTACGGCCGACTTTTTTCACGGTCATAACCTCCCTGAGCCGGGTTGTCTTTCCGGTCGATATCTTGTCCCATTATATCAAAAAATGCGGGCGGGGACGTTATTTTGGGCATGCTAATGTCAGACTGCCATGCGGCGCGTGACAAAGTTGTTAACAGTGCGAATTAAGGCTTGCAACCGGAGCCGTGACAGGCTAACATAGAACGGAGATAAGTGTTTACCCTGGGTTGACGATTCAGAAGGAGGTCCCCCCCATGTTGCTTCTTGCAGAAGAGACCGCATCCGCGAGCAGCTTCGACCCGTTCGATATCATGATGCTGCTGTTTACCGTTGTCATTGCCATCGGCCTCGTACGGCTGCTGATGGAACGTCCGCGCAAGAACTATTTTGCCATCGGTTTTGCGCTCGTGTCCCTCGCGGTCTTCCTGTTTATCGATTACGTCATGATTTTCGAGGTCTGGGCCGGTTAATCGGCCGACAGGTTTGCATGAGCACATACATAGAGCCTCCCGCTGACGGAAGCGGAGAGGCTCTTGTTTTTGTATCCGGTTATCCGTTCCGGCGGATCGCGTCGATGATCCACCGGAACAGGATGAGGTCCTGCTTCGCGTCCTCCGGCGTCGTCTTCGGCACGAGCCCGCGGGTCACCACGTCGTGGAACGTTTCGATCTCGACGGTGTACGGATCTTTGAACGTCGGCCGGGTCTCGGACACGGAGAAGGCGTCGCCGTCCGTCTCGTCGACCATCAGCACGGTCGGCAGGTGACGGATGTACGGGGTATTGTACTGCACTTTGACCGCTTTGGCGTCCGAGTACACTTCGAGATGCGCGTCGAAGCGGCCGATCCGGTGGATGCCCGTCTCGAAGGTCGCGTTGAAGCCGTCGAACTCGAACAGCGCGTGGATGAACGAACCGCCGTTCCATTGCGCGGCGGAGATGACGCGGTTCGGCATGCCGATCAGCTCGCGCATCGCCGACAGATCATGGCTGCTGAGCCCGTTCAGCAGCCGGTATGTGCTGACCAGATCGGCCGGGGCGTCGCCGATCGCCTCGGCAGCCTGCTGCGCCGCAAGCCGCTTCCGCTCGGCCATCGCTTCCTCCGGGATATCCGTCGGGCGGAAGACGCGGCTCGATTGGCCGATGAAATAGCCGTTCGGTCCGATCAGATCCCGGACGCGCGCGTAGCGGATCGGCCCCATGTTCCGAACCAGCTCGACCGCCTCGGTGAAGGCGGGCGCGTAGCGCCGCATGTAGCCGATCATCACCTGCGTGCCAGCCTCGTCCCGGGCGCGGATGATGGCGTCCGCGTCGGCGAGCGTCAGACACATCGGCTTCTCGAGCAGGACGTGCTTCTTGCGGCGCAGCGCGGCCAGCGTCGCGGCGGTGTGGTATTCGTCGCTGTTCAGCACGAATACGGCGTCGAGCGCCTGCACCGCGCAGAGCGATTCCGCATCCGTGAAGCGCATCGCTTCGGGAACGCGGTACCGCTCGCCGATGAACCGAAGCAGGCTGGGCGAGATGTCGCAGATGGCGGCGATCTCGAACCGGTCATCCATCGAGGCGAGAATCGGCAGATGGATAATCTGCGCCACTTCGCCGAGTCCGATAATGCCGACTTTCACTCGTGTCATCGCAAGGTCAGCTCCTTCGGTGGCTTGAGGTGGACGGAAGCGACAACGCCCCGACGCGCTTGAACAGGTGGAGACGCGTCGGGGCGATGGTTTTGTTCCAGGGGAGACGGGCAGGTTATACCCACCACATCTCGCCCAGCGGTTCGCGGATCAGCACTTGCTGCAGATTTTGCACGGCTTTCGTGAATCCTTCTTCAACGGACATCAGACCGTCTTCGTGTTCGATGCTGACGACATAGTCGTAGCCGACCAGCCGGAGGGCGCTGATGATGTCGGCCCACGTCTTCAGATCGTGGCCGAAGCCGACGGTGCGGAACTGCCATGCGCGTTCGAGCATGTTCGTGTACGGCTGCATGTCGGTCAGGCCGTAGCGGTTGACGTTGATCGGATCAATCGATGTATCCTTCGCGTGGAAATGGTGAATCGCGCCGGCGCGGCCGAGAATATGTACGGCTTGCACCGGATCGATGCCTTGCCACCACATGTGGCTCGGGTCGAGGTTGGCGCCGATCGCTTCGCCGGCCGCTTCACGCAGACGGAGCAGCGTTGCCGGCGTATGGACGGAGAAGCCGCCGTGCAGCTCGAGCCCGATCTTGACGTTCCGTTCGGACGCATATTTCGCAATTTCGGTCCAGTACGGAATGACTTTGTTCTTCCATTGCCAATCGAGAATTTCCTGATAGTCGTTCGGCCACGGCGCGACCGGCCAGTTCGGATATTTCGCGTCTTCGCTGTCGCCGGGGCAGCCGGAGAACGTGTTGACGACCGGCACGCCGAGCTTCGACGCCAGGTCGATCGTCTCGCGGATGGTCTGGTCATGTTCGCTTGAAATCGCTTTCTGGGGATGAAGCGGGTTGGCATGGCAGCTCAGCGCGCTGATGATCAGGCCGCGGGATTCGACCGCCTTCAGGAACGCCTTGCGCTTGCTCTCGTCGGCGAGCAGTTCCTTCCGGTTGCAATGCGCATCTCCCGGATAGCCGCCGGTGCCGATCTCGACCGCTTCCAGTCCCTTCGAGGCGACGTAGTCAAGCATTTCCTCGAACGGTTTCTGGCCGAAGAGCACAGTGAAAATGCCAAGTTTCATGGTTCGCGAACAGCCTCCTTCGATTCCCCGATCGGGAATGTCATCGCTTTCCCGTCCATTATATCATGCCCATTTTTCACATTGAACGGCGTGCGCTGCGAAATGCCAATTTTGGATAGCAACAGGCCAAACTTGCAGCGGAGCGGGACCTGACTTTGCCGTCTTTCCCTCGTCATGCTATTGGAATCGCGGACGCAGGGTGTTACACTGAGTTACAGAATTTCACGATGCGTGAGCGGACAACCTGGAGGACCAACGATGATGATACGGAACGGCTTGCGACGCGAAGACATCGAACTGCTGGCGCCAGCCGGCAACTGGGACTGCCTGCGGGCGGCGGCGGCGAACGGCGCTGACGCGGTGTACTTCGGCGTCGAGCATTTCAATGCGCGGGCGAGGGCGCACAATTTCCGGATGGAAGAACTTCCGGAAATCATGACCTTCCTTCGCCGCTATGGCATGAAAGGCTACCTCGCCTTCAACATTCTCGTCTTCGAAGATGAGCTGGAGGAGGCGAAACGGCTGACGGAGGCATGCGCGGATGCCGGGATCGATGCGGTCATCGTGCAGGATCTGGGCCTCGTGCGCATGATCCGCGAGATCTCGCCCGATCTGCCGATTCACGGGTCGACGCAGATGACGATCACCTCGCCGGAGGCGGTCGAGTTCGCGGCATCTCTCGGCATTGAACGGGTGGTGCTCGGACGCGAGAACAATCTGAAGCAGATCCGAACCATCGGCAGCCAGACGTCGCATCCGCTTGAAGTATTCGTCCACGGCGCGCTGTGCGTTTCCTATTCGGGCCAATGCCTGACCAGCGAGATGTGGGGCGGCCGGTCGGCGAACCGCGGCGAATGCGCGCAGGCGTGCCGGCTGCCTTACGACCTGATGGTGGACGGCGAGCAGAAGGAGATGGGCGACGTTGCCTACCTGCTCTCGCCGAAGGATCTGGCCGCGATCGGACTCGTGCCGGAACTGATCGAGGCGGGCGTCATTTCGTTCAAGATCGAAGGCCGGCTGAAAAGCCCGGAATACGTCGCGAACGTGGTGAGCAAATATCGGGCCGCCATCGACCGCTACTTCGCGGGAATCGATGCGGAACCTTCGAAGGAAGAAATACGGGAGCTGCAGCAAAGTTTCTCCCGCGGATTCACGCCGGGTTTCCTGCTCGGCACGAACAACAAGCAGCTTGTCGACGGGACGTTCCCGAAAAGCCGCGGCGTCTATCTCGGCCGCGTCGAACGCGTCACCCGGGACGGCGTCATTTGCCGGCTCGAGGCGCCGCTCAAGCGCGGCGACGGCATCGTATTCGACGCGGGCGATCCGGAGAAGCCGGAAGAAGGCGGCCGCGTCTATGACATCCGCCGGCAGGGCGCCAAAGTCGAAGGCGAGGCGCTGGAGGGCGGAACGTACGAGATCGTGCCCGGCCGCCATGACGTCGACCTGAAGTGCGTGAAGCCGGGCGACCGGATCTGGAAGACGAGCGATCCGGCGCTTGACCGGCGGCTGCGTCAGACGTTCGAGACGGACAAGCCGTACCGCGCCTTCCCGGTGCGCGTCAACGTCAGCGGACGCGCGGGTGAGCCGCTCCGGACGGTATGGACCGACATGCAAACGGGCATCCGCGTGGAAGCGGACAGCGCGATTCCGCTTGCCGTCGCGGAGAAGCGGCCGATGGACCGGTCGCTGCTGGCCGAGCAATTCGGGCGGCTCGGCGGGACGATTTTCCGGCTGGAGGAGCTGGACGTCGAACTCGAAGGTTCGGTCATCTTGCCGATCAGCGAGCTGAACCGGCTCCGCAGGGAAGCGGCGGCGAAGCTGGAAGACGCGCGGATGAAGCCGCGGCCGTACGCGAAACGGAGCATCGATCCTTACGCCGACGTCCGGCGCGCCGAGGCCCTTGGGGGCGAGCCGGAGCTGACCGCGCTGTGCCGCAATATGGAACAGGTGGAAGCGGCGTTTGCGGCGGGCGTCGGGCTCGTCTACGCGGATTTCGAATTCATCCGGCAGTATCCGGAGGCCGTCCAGGCGGCGCGCAGGGCCGGCAAGCGGATCGCGCTGGCAACGCCGCGCATCCATATGCCGGGGGAGAACGGCTACCACAACATGATCCTGAAGCTGGAGCCCGACGCCGTGCTGGTCCGGAATACGGGGGCGCTGCAATTCTATCTGCGGAAGCGGGAAGAAATGCGGGCATCCGGCGACGCGGAGCGTTTCCCGGAACTGATCGGCGATTTCTCGCTGAACATCGCCAACCACAAGGCGGCGAACCTGATGCTGGATCTCGGCTGCACGCGGGTTACGCTCTCCTATGATCTGAATGCGCAGCAGATGATGGATCTGCTGCGGCGGATGGACGGCTCGAAGGCGGAGATCGTCATCCACCAGCATCTGCCGATGTTCCATACGGAGCACTGCGTGTACTGCACGTTCCTGAGCGACGGTACGGACTACACGAATTGCGGCCGTCCCTGCGAGAAACATCGCGTGTCGCTGCGGGACCGGATCGGCATGTCCCATCCCGTCCGCGTTGACGACGGCTGCCGCAATACGGTGTACAACGCGATCGAACAGTCGGGCGCCGAATATTTGCGCAGCTTCATCGAGCTCGGCGCCGGCACGTTCAGAGTCGAATTTCTCGAAGAGCGGGCGGAGAAGGTGGAGGAAGTCATCCGGCTCTACACAGACGCGATCCGCGGCAAAAACGGAGGCACCGAAGTATGGCGCACCCTCAAGGCGATCAACCAGCTCGGCGTCACGCGCGGGCAGTTGGTCAAGTAAGGATGCGCCGTGCGCGGACGGCCGCATTCGGATGAGAAAACGGCACGTCCGCGTGCCGTTTTCGCGTCTTGACGGTTGTTGCGGCGGCCGGTGGAACGGAAGGAATTTTGTAAGAAAAAATCGTATTGTGCAAGAAAGTATTCCATTTTTCCTAATCCAATAGTACGATTAACCTATATTCCATGGAAATGGAGTCTTTACCCATGCATCACATCGAGCAACATGGCGAACCCGACAACAACAGAGAAGAAGTGCTGAAGCTCGAACAGGCCGTGCAGAACGGACAGCTGCCCGAATGGGATGCGCTGGTCCGGCTGCCCGAGTCCGTCCTTTTCCGTTCGCCGCTCCTGCTTCGCGCCGGGGCCGTGCGGCTCATGCTGGAAGGAAGGCTGCGGGAGGCGCGGAGATGGGCGCAGGAAGCCGTGAAAGCGTTCGCGCTGATGGCGGACCATCGCGAGATGTTGTCGATGATCGGCCTGTTGTCGCTGATTCATGTGCGGATCGGCGATTTCTCGGACAACGAGGCGATGCTGATGCATCTGGACGCAGAAGCAAGACGCGATCCGGACCGGTGCGGTGGCTACGTCTGGTGGGCGCTGGCACGGGGAAAATGCTGGACACGGACGACCGCTTTTCTCGCGCCGCGCCTGATCGACGACGATTTCGCCCGGGCGGCTGACCGGTTTCGCGAAGACGGAGACGAGGTCGGTTTTGCCTACGTGCTGCTCGACCGGTGGATGTATGATCCGGCGGGCATGAAGAAATGCGAATGGGCCGGGCGCATCGCCGAACTCGGCCGGTGGGCGGCGCTCAGACCGGAATGCGCGGCCGTGCACGACGCGCTGACAAGCGAGTCGGGCGACGGGCTGCCCGCCCGATACGCCTACATGATGGACTCGCTGTGGTCCGACACCGATGCCGGAGTCGGCTGGCCGGAGGGCGAGCTGCGCTACGATGTGGAAGTGCAGATGTTCGCCTGCCGGCTCAACGTGGCGCGCCGGCTTGCGGAAGGCGAACGGACGGACGCGGCCATGGCGCTGCGGCAGCTGGAACTGCTGCATGAGGAGATGTCGACGCCGCGAACATTGGCTTGGGTGGCGGAATACAAAGGCAAGCTCGGCTTTGCGGTTGTCCAGGCTTCGGTCCCGCGGACCATCGAGCCCGCGGACGCGCCGGCGGAGGAGCGGGGGAACCGGATGCGCATCCAGCTGATGTCCGGCATCCGCATTTTCCTGCCGGACGGCACGTCACTCCAGCCGAAATGGAGGCGGCGCAAGTCGCGCGAGCTGTTCGTCTATCTGCTGCTGCAGCAGGATTACCGCGCGCTTCGCAATCAGGTGTTGGAGCATCTGTTCGGCGAAGCGGACTCTTCCCGGGTGGCGAATCATTTGTATGTCTCGCTGCACGAGCTGCGCAGCGCGCTGGCCGGCATCGGATTCGAAGACGCGATCGAAGTCCGCAGCGGGCTGGTCGGATTCCGGGAGTCGGTCGTCGACATGGTCGACGTCGAGCAGTATGTGACGCAGTCGCGCGTCGGCGACCAGCTGTGGGCGTCGGACCGCGACGCGGCCGTCGTGCTCTACCTGGACGCCGTGCGGAAGTACGGGCTGCTCGGAGCCGACATGCCGGCGTCGGACTGGCTGGAACGGTGGCGGATGCAGCTGCTCGAGCGGCAGACGGTGATGCTGCGCAGACTGGCCGAGTATTACATCGAATTGTCCGAGGACAGTCACGCGGAGCAATGGCTGACCGCCTGGATCGATCTGCGGCCGGATCAGGAGGAAGCCTATCAGGCGATGATCCGGTTCTGGAAAGAGCGCGGCCGCCACGCCGAGGCGGTCGGCTGGTACAAGCGGCTCGAGCGCGTCTTCCGCGAAGAATTCGGCGTCGAGCCGCTTGAGGAGACGAAGCGGCTGGTATGGGAAAATTGAGGACCCGGGCGCGCAAGGCAGGGGCGGCCTTCGCGCTGCTGCTCGCCGGCGCGGCGGCCGGCTGGAGCGCGGCGGCGCTCTTGCCGCATGACGCCGCTGCGGCAGCGGCAGCCGGGCTGCTGGCGGCGGCAGCCGGAGCCGCGGGATGGGCTGCGAATGCCGTAATCAGGCGCAAGGCGCGCCCGCGCGGAGCGGACGGCTTGCGGCCGGACGAGCCGGAGGAGCCTGAGCAGCCCAAGCACCCTGAGCAGCCGAACGGACGGGAGCACGCTGCCCTTGGTTCGGCTGAGGCGGCGCCGTCCGGCGAGGAGCCGCCGGCATCGGAACCGGTTGCATCCGGCGGCGGGAGCAGCCGGATGCCCGGCGGCGCGGAGCCGCTCGCGGCGGAGCTGCGGCTGGCGCTCGAAGTTCAGCGCAAATGGCAGCCGCCCGTCGACCTTCGCCTCGGCCCCTGCCGGGTGACGGCTCGCAGCCGCCAGGCGGCGGAAGTCGGCGGCGATCTGTTCGACGCCGTCGTCCTCGATGACGCGGTCGTCGCCGTGCTCATCGGAGACGTGCCCGGCAAAGGGCTGCAGGCCGCCTTCATGGTGCCGGCGCTGCTGCTGCTGTTCCGCTCCGAGGTGAAGCGGGGCGGCGGTCCGGCCGAGCTGCTCGGGCGAATGAACCGCGTGCTGGCCGGCTTGAGCGCCGAGGGCCTGACGGCGGTCGGCGTCACGCTGGGCATCGGCCTGCTCGATGTCCAGGCAGGCGAGATGCGCTACGCCGGCGCCGGCCATCCCGCCCCTTATCTGGCAATGCCGGGGGCAGAACCGCGGCAGCTGGACAGCTCATCCCTGCCGCTCGGCATGAATGCGGAGGAGAACTACCGCGAGACGGTGTTCCGCTTCGCGCCGGGCGAACGGTTCGTGCTCTATACGGACGGTATCATCGAGGATGCCGGGCCGGACGGCGAAATGTACGGCTTCGATCGGCTCGAAGCGGAGCTCGCGGACTGGGCGGCCGACGTGCCGGCGGCGGACTGGATGGAGCGGCTGCTTGACAGCCAGGAGAGCCGCGAGGCGTACCGCCGCGATGACCGGACGCTGCTCATCGTCGAGTACACCGCGGGCAAGGCAGGGCGGCGCACGGAGCTTCGCGAGCGCAGTTGGCGCGTCCCTTCGGTGCCGGGCTGCGAGCGGTCCGTCGCCGCGGAGCTGGCGGCCATGCTGCGGGAGCACTGGTCCGAATCCGGACGAACCGACGATATCGTCACCTGCGTCGCCGAGGCGGTGATGAATGCCGCCGAACACGGAAACGGATTTGACGAGACGAAGACGGTGACCATCCAGGCGCATTTCGGCCATGCGATCATGGTCTGCCGGGTACGCGACGAAGGCCCCGGATTCGATTTCGCGGCGAGACTGGCGGGCGGCCGCGCGGAGGTCGACAATGAATACGGGCGCGGATGGGGACTCCGGCTGATCGACGAGCTGACCGACTATTGGATGACAACGCGGGACCAGCACGGTTTTTGCGTGGAAATGTATTTTCTCTCGCATCATCGGCAATCGTGACACGAAGGAGGGGCCTTGATGAATTCGATGCTGGAACTGAACATCGTGCCGTTCGATGCCGGATTGTCCGTTACGCTGAAGGGCGATCTGGACCAGCAGGCGGAACAGAAGATCCGGTCGGTGCTCGACTGGGAGGATGGGCTCGGCGAAGGGCGCCGCTATCTCATCCTGAATCTGCATGAAGTGAATTTCATCAACAGCGCCGGCATGGCGCTGCTGATCCGCATCGCCCGGGCCGGCCGGAAGAAAGGCTTCCATACGTTCGTATGCGGCGCTTCGGCGCACTATCAGAAACTGTTCCGCATGGTCGGATTGACCGAATACGTCATGCTCTATCCCGACGATTACGCCGCGCTGCAGCGCATCGAGGCGCTCGAGAGCGGCGTGTGAGCGGCGCCGGGATTGTTTGACAGCCGGTGTCGGACCCGCTTAGACTGGGGATGGAATGTTGCAAGAATCGAGCGGGGTGGATCGCGTGAACGGACGGGCGGCGGAACGACAGCTCAGGGAATGGCGGCATCTTTTCAAGCTGGACCCCGACCGTGAAATTTCCGATTCGGCGCTGGACGCGGTCTGCCGGTCCGGCACGGACGCCGTCATCGTCGGAGGATCGACCGGCGTTACCTATGACAATACGACGGATCTGCTCGCCCGCATCCGGCGTTACGAAGTGCCATGCGTGCTGGAACTGTCGTCGGCGGAAGCGGCCGTCCCCGGTTTCGACGCGTATCTGGTGCCGATCGTATTGAACGCCGGTTCGGCGGAATGGATCGCCGGCCGGCAGGCGGAAGCGATCGCCGCCTACGGCTCGATGATCCCGTGGGATACGGCCGTCGGCGAAGGGTACATCATCCTGAACGGCGGGTCGACGGCCGCGCAGCTTACCGGAGCCCGGACAGAGATCGGCGAGCGCGATGTGCTGGCCTACGCCCGCCTGGCCGACCGGCTCATGCGGCTGCCGATCGTCTATCTCGAATACAGCGGCCGGTTCGGCGACATGCGGCTCGTCGAGCGGGTGCGTGCCGATCTGCAAGGCGCGCGGCTGTTCTACGGCGGCGGCGTGACCGACGCGGAGCGGGCGCGGCTTGCGGCTGCGGCGGCGCATACGGTGGTCGTCGGCAACGCGATCTACGAGCGGCTGGACGATGCGCTGGCGACCGTGGCGGCGGTCAAGGAGACGCCTGCGCCGGCGTGACGCCCGCCTGCGCCGCCGGGTGCCCGTTCCGGCGGGCTTGATCCGGCCATGCCTGATCCGTCCGTCTGTATAAAGGAAATTTCCTCAACTATCTCGGCCCTATCGGCGAAAATGCCCCCGGCATTCGAAAAATTTTCGTCTATGACGTATCCTCCCCCTGGTTTTTCTTCAAAATCGCCCGAATTCCCCAAATCCGGCAAAACCGAAGTCATTTCTTCGCTTATCCGACCGGCCCGCAAAGCATCATTTGTGTCTCAACCGGAAACCGTATCGTCCGCGGACCGGCCGGGAATTTCACGACCGGACAATCCGCGCCGCAGCCGCCCGCCCGCAAATTGACACGCCCGGTGCGGTCGACTAGACTGAGAACAGGCGAACATAAATGCGAACAGAAGGAGTTCTGCCATGTTTAGTCCCATCGACCTCGACCAGGCGGTCGAGCGGCTCAATCCGCGCCAGCGGGAGGCCGTGCAGACGACGGAAGGCCCGCTGCTCATCATGGCGGGCGCCGGCAGCGGCAAGACGCGCGTGCTCACGCACCGGATCGCGTATCTGATCGGCAAGAAGCGCGTCGCCCCCTGGAGCATCCTGGCGATCACATTCACGAACAAGGCGGCGCGCGAGATGCAGGAGCGCGTCGAGGCGCTGGTCGGACCCGGCGCAAGCGACATCTGGGTATCGACGTTCCACTCGATGTGCGTGCGCATTCTCCGCCGCGACATCGAGCGGCTCGGCTATACGTCGAACTTCACGATCCTCGACTCGGCGGACCAGCTCTCGGTCATCCGGGCGTGCATGAAAGATCTCAATTACGATACGAAGAAGTTCGAGCCCCGCATGATCCAGGCCAAAATCAGCGGCGCGAAGAACGAACTGCTGTCCCCCGAACGGTACGGCGACCGCGCGGGCGATTACGTCGACCGGATCGCCGCCGACGTGTACAAGCTGTACCAGAAGCGGCTCAAGAGCAACAACTCCCTCGACTTCGACGATCTCATCATGGCGACCATCGACCTGTTCAAGGCCGAACCGGACATTCTGGACTTCTACCAGAACAAATTCCGCTACATCCACGTCGACGAGTACCAGGACACGAACCGGGCGCAGTATTCTCTCTGCCGGATGCTGGCGGACAAGCATCACAACATTTGCGTCGTCGGCGACAGCGACCAGTCGATCTACCGTTGGCGCGGCGCGGACATCACGAACATCCTCAACTTCGAGCAAGATTACCCCGAAGCGGTCACAATACTGCTCGAGCAGAACTACCGGTCCACGGCGAACATCCTGAACGCGGCGAACGCCGTCATCGCCCGCAACGCCGGGCGCAAGCCGAAAAACCTGTGGACCGACCGCGGGCCCGGCGAACCGATCCGCGTCTGCCAGGCCGAATCGGAGCATGAGGAAGGCTTGTACGTCGCGAACGAAATCCGCAAGAACCGCGACGCGGGGCGGCGCTACGCCGACCACGCCATTTTGTACCGGACGAACGCGCAGTCCCGGGTCATCGAGGAAATGCTGATCAAGGCGGAAATCCCGTATCGCATCGTCGGCGGCATCCGGTTCTACGACCGGAAGGAGATCAAGGACCTGCTCGCCTACCTCCGGCTGATCTCGAACCCGCATGACGACATCAGCCTCGAGCGGATCATCAACGTGCCGAAGCGCGGCATCGGCGACACGACGATGGCGAAGCTGACGGCCGAGGCGGCGCGGCGCGGGACGTCGATTTTCGAGGTGCTCGGCGATCTCGGCGACCTGGACATCACGGGCAAGACGCGCGCGGCGCTGCAGGATTTCCGGCAAATGATCGACGATCTGTCGCGGATGGTCGACTACCTGTCCGTGACGGAGCTGACGGAGCAGATGCTCGAGCGGACGGGCTACCGCGAGGAGCTCAAGCGGGAGAACACGATCGAGTCGCAGTCGCGCATCGAGAACATCGACGAGTTTCTGTCCGTTACCCAGGATTTCGAACAGCGCAATGAGGACAAGTCCCTTGTCGCGTTTCTGACCGACCTTGCGCTGATCGCGGACATCGACACGCTCGGAAGCGACGCGGACGAACGGGACGCGGACGACGCGGTCGTCCTGATGACGATGCACAGCGCAAAAGGGCTGGAGTTCCCGATCGTCTTCATCATCGGCATGGAGGAAGGCGTCTTCCCGCACAGCCGCGCGCTGATGGACGACGAAGAGCTCGAAGAGGAGCGGCGGCTCGCCTACGTCGGCATCACGCGCGCCGAAGAGCGGCTCTATCTTACCTGCGCCCGCGTGCGCACGCTGTTCGGCCGGTCGATGGCCAACATGCCGTCCCGTTTTCTGGAGGAAGTGCCGGACGAGCTGAAGCAGAACGATTCGCCCGCCCGGTCGTTCGGCTTCGGGTACAGCCGTTACGGCGACGGCGCCGCGGGCGGATCGGGCGGTTTCGGCTACCGCGGCGGCAGTTACGGCGGCCGGAGCGCATCCGCACCGTCCGGATCCTTCGGCGGCGTGAAGGCGGCCGCGGGAGCGGCCGGAGGCAGCGCCAAGCCGGCCGGCGCATCGCCAGGTGGCGCCGCCAACGAGACGTTCGCGCCCGGCGACAAGGTGAACCATGTGAAATGGGGCGTCGGCACGATCGTCGCCGTCAAAGGCGAAGGCAACGACCGCGAGCTGCAGATCGCCTTTCCGGCGCCTATCGGGGTGAAGCGGCTGCTCGCCGCCTTCGCGCCGATCACGAAAATCTAGCCATCGCAATCGTGAAAGAGGGGTGCGCCCGTGGCTGACCAGAAGAAGCTGGACCGGATGACCCGGCTGGTGGAAGAGATCAATGTTCACAATCGGAACTATTACACGCTCGACAATCCCGTCATCAGCGACAAGGAGTACGACGCGCTCTACGACGAACTGGTCGCGCTCGAGCGGGAGACGGGCGTCGTGCTGCCGAATTCGCCCACGCAGCGGGTCGGCGGCGAAATTCTGAAAGGCTTCGAGCCGCACCGGCACCGGGCGAGGCTGTGGAGCCTGGACAAGGCGCAGACCGAGGACGACCTGCTCGCCTGGAACGCCCGCGTACAAAAGGCGGTTGCGGACTATAACGCACGGAACCCCGACAACCCGCTGCCGCAGCCGTCCTATGTCATCGAGCTGAAATTCGACGGCCTGACGCTGAACCTGACCTACGAAGGCGGGCGGCTCGTGCAGGCGGCGACGCGCGGCAACGGCGTCGTCGGCGAAGGCATCCTGCCGCAGGTGAAGACGATTCGTACCGTGCCGCTGACGATTCCGTTCCAGGGCGTCATTGAAGTTCAGGGCGAAGGGATCATGCACCTGTCCGTTTTCGAAGCCTACAACCGGACGGCCGCGGAGCCGCTCAAGAACGCCCGCAACGCCGCGGCCGGCGCGCTGCGCAATCTCGATCCGCGCGTCACCGCCGAGCGGAAGCTGAACGCGTTCTTCTACAACGTCGGCTATGCGGAAGGCGTCTCCTTCGCGAGTCACGCGGAAATGATCCGATTCCTGAAGGACAACGGGTTCCTCGTGAACGACTATATCGCCTACTTCGACCGGATCGAGGACGTGGCGGCCGAGCTGAAGCGACTCGAAGAGCGGCGCGCGAGCTTTGACTTCCTGATCGACGGGGCGGTCGTCAAGCTCACCGACATGCGGACGCGCGAAGTGCTCGGCTACACGGACAAGTTCCCGCGCTGGGCGATCGCGTTCAAGTTCGAGGCGGAGGAAGCGACGACGGTGCTGCAGGCCGTCGACTGGCAGGTCGGCCGCACGGGCAAGCTGACGCCGATCGCCCGCGTGGAGCCGGTCGAGCTGGCCGGCGTGACGGTGCAGAACTGCACGCTGAACAATATGGGCGACATCGAGCGCAAAGGGCTCAAATTCGGGCTCGGCACGCGCGTCTGGATCCGCCGCTCGAACGACGTCATTCCCGAGATTCTCGGCCGCGCCGACGAGGAGGAAGGCGGCGAGATCGTCTGCCCGACGCACTGCCCGGCCTGCGGCTCGCCGCTTGAGCAGCGGGGCGCGCATCTGTTCTGCAACAACAAGCTCGGCTGCAAGCCGCAGATCGTGGCGCGGATCACGCACTTCGCGTCGCGCGACGCGATGGACATCGAGACGTTCAGCATCGCCACGGCCGAGCAGCTCTATGACGAATGCGGCGTGCGCGATCCGGCGGATCTGTACGATCTGACGAAGGAGCAGCTCCTCGCCCTCGACCGGTTCGGCGAGCGCAAGGCGCAGAAGCTGCTGGACGCGATCGAGCAGTCGAAGGGGCGCGACCTCGCCTCCTTCCTGTTCGCGCTCGGCATCCCGAACACGGGCAAGGCGACGACGAAGATGCTGGCGGACCACTACGGCAGCCTGGACGCCGTCATGGCGGCTTCCGTGGAAGAGCTGCAGCAGCTGCCCGACGTCGGCGGGATCGTGGCGGAATCCATCGCCGGATTTTTCAACGACCCGCTCGTTCGCGAGAGCATCGAGCGGATGCGCAAAGCCGGCGTGAAGGCGGAGGCGGAGCGGCCGGCGGCCGTGCGGACCGACAGCGTCTTCAGCGGCAAAACGGTCGTGCTGACCGGGACGCTGTCGTCGATGACGCGGGACGAGGCGGCGAAGAAGCTGGAGGCGCTCGGCGCGAAAGTGTCCGGCAGCGTATCGAAGAAGACCGACTTCGTCATCGCCGGGGAAAGCGCCGGCAGCAAGCTGACGAAGGCGCGGGAGCTCGGCGTTACGGTCATCGACGACGAAGCGGAGTTTCTCCGGATGCTGGGTGAATGAAAGGTTGGGAAAGCGGATCGTTGCCGGTCCGCTTTTTCATTTGAAATAGGTGGCTGCCCTTCCACAAACCCTGCCGGTTCGGGCCGCATAACGCGCCGACAGCGGTGCAGATGCTAACGGCTGAATCCACCGAAAGGGGGTGCCGGCCGTGGCGAAGAAGAATCGCGCCAGCAAGGCGGATGTGCAGACGACGGACCTGAACCGACTGCCTGTCGAGGATACGGAATTTGCAGGCGAGTACGCGGCGGAGCGGAATCGGAAGCAGAAGTCGAAGGCTGAGAAACAGTAAGGCGTTGTGACGTGGCCGGGACCGGACTGCATGCATATGGAGGGGCAGCCGCATGGCTTATCAATGTTTTCATTGCGAGAAGCCGGCCGACAGCGTCCACACGTTCACCGTATACGACGAAAACGGCGTCGAAGAACGGCTGGAAGTGCTGTGCAGCGAATGCTACGCGGAATGGCTGGAATCGCTGAAGGGCTGACATTGAAAAATCAAGCGGGCCGATTCCCGAGACGGGATCGGCCCGTTTTTTCAATCGCTCAATGCACGGTCTCATTCTCAACGATGAATTCGTCGATCAGACGGTTGCGGTACATAAGGGAGAGGTTGAGTCCGTCGTATTCTTTTTCCTTGTCCAGCTCCCGCATCAACACCGCCGCAATGGCGCCGGCGTCTTCGGCGTGCCGCCGATCTCTGAAGTCGATGAATCCGGTCAGCCGCCGCTCCCGGATATCGACCGTCGCCGTGCCGATCGTCCGGTTGCCGTCCGCCTTCGAGCGGATTTCGTAGGTGAGCGTGTCGCCGTCGTCGCGAATCAATTTGGCCGTAAAGTTGGCTTCTCCGCGCATGCCGGCCTTTTTCACGTGAGAAGACTTCGTCTCGGGCACTTCTTCATGCGCCAGCTCGACCGTCTCGAGCAGCTCGTCATCGTGGCGGTGATCGATCAGGAATTCGTCGACCGAATCCTCGTCGAAGTCCGAAACGATCAGTTCCGTGACAAGCTCGATCTCCTCTTCATCCGGCAGGCTGCGCCAGCGGACGCTGCCCGTCACCTTGCCGTCATCCGCGCGCAGATGCGCCTCGGCGATCCATCTGCGTCGCTCGTCGTAAACGTGGTAGTGCAGGCGGTTGCGTTTTTTGCCCACCAGCACCAGTTCGTATTCCGCTTCCTGCCATTCGGACTCATCCTCGTCTTCCTTCCATGTTCCGACGAGTTCCTCGTCCTCCTCGTCAGCCATCACGATAAACTGTTCGAACGGACTGTACGTGACGAACACTTCGCAGGAAGCAGCACCCACGGCGAGAACAAACGATTGGATGTAATCGTTGACATGCTCGAGCACCCGCTGCTTGTCCCGCGCGCGCAGCACATCGCGGTCGAGCTGGACGGATCCGGTCAGCCTTCCGCCTTCGCGATAGACAAGCGTCATCGTTCCGGCATAACGCCCGTCCACCAGGATGTCGTTCACTTCGCCCCCGGCCGTGCGCAGATCCGGACGCAGTTCGATCCGTTTCACGTCTGATGCCTCCTTCACCGTAGCCTGATGCGGATAAACTTTCCGCAGGCGGCGCGAGAAAGGCGCCGACTTCGTCAGCATTCCCCGGCGGCGGGGCGGTTCATTCCACCGCATTGCAAGCGGCCGGTCATGTCACGGGTGCCGGAATATTCCGCTGCTTAAGTACGGGGCGCTGCGGCACACTAGCTCTGTGCAGCAATGGCCCGCGAGGAGGGTGAAAGCCGTGAAATTTCTGTTCAAATGGGTGTTGAACGGGATCATCGTCACGCTGATGCTGGCCTGGTATGCGGACGTGACGTATCTGACCGCCTTTATCGCCGCTTCGCTGCTTACGGTTGTCGCGTTCCTGATCGGCGACATGGTGCTGTTGCCGAGCACGAACAACGCGGTGGCGACCATTTCCGATTTCCTGCTGGCCGCCGTTTATCTCGGCGTGATCCGGTATTTCTACGGCTGGAATCTGAGTTTCGGCGAGATCTTCATCATATCGGCGCTGGTCGCCTGGGCCGAGTGGCTGTATCACCGCTACATTCTCGGCCAGAAACTGGACGTTGCGGGATAAAAAATGGCGATCACGCTAAGTACAACCCACAAGGCAAGGAGGTCCGAATGGTGAGCAGGCTGAACGATTATGTCGAGAATCACGAGAATCTCGACAAGCTGAACGTCATTCTGAAGCATTACGGCGTTAGCGCTGAATTCGTCGCGCATACGCTGTCCGAAGGGTTCGAACAGGACAAGGAACTGCCGAAAGAACTCATCGAGGACATGAAACAGTTCTGCGCCATGCTGTGACGAAGCGGCGGCCGACGAGTATCCACGGGGAAAAGATGGTGAAGGGAGGTCCGGCGCGTGAAGAGGATCACCATCAAGCTCGCATGCGCGTCCATCCTGACGGCGCTGGTGCTATCGGGATGCGCGGGAGGCGGGAATGGCTATGATGACAGGATCGGCGTCTACGGCACCGGTTACGGATCGAACGGCAACCGGCTGTTCGAACGGGACGACGAGGATCGGCCGGCGAGGCGCGGCGATGCGGGACATGCCGATCGGGGCAAGGAGATGAACAAGACGCAGACCGCCGAAAACGGCGGACGAAGCGGCATGTTCGGCACCGAAGATGAATTCAACGGCAGCCGCGACGGCGGCGGCGCAGGCTGGTTCGGCGCCGGCACGTTCAGCGGACGGATGAAGGACAGCGACAAGCTCGATGATACCCGAAGCTTCCGCATCGGCAACGGATACGACGGCATCACCTCCGACGGCGCCGGCACGTCCGACCCCAAAGGCGCGCCCGTCCGCACGGGAAACGGAGGAGGCGTCGAGCTTCAACTCGGCGGCATCCGGATCACGAGCGGGGATTCGGCTTCCGCAAGGGAAGCCGGAGACGGCAGCCGGGTGCTGCGGGTGACGAGTCCGGTGGCCCGCAAAGCGCTTGAGCGGTTGAGCCGCAGCCTGGCGTCCGGCCAGTTGTCGGCCAGAGCCGACGTCATCGCGAACGATCTCCGCATCGTGCTGAAGGATGCGCGCTGAAGGCGAACCGGCCGGCAAGGCATTCGGCCGGTTCGGTTCGTACATAATGAAATCGTGCCGGTTGGAACGCTTGACGGCGTTGAAAAATCAGGTATAATAAAGTTAAGGTCAAAGAAAGTCAAAGTCAATCAAGGAACGTCAATCCGGCCGGCCATCGACTGGAGGGTATGACCATGCGCAACATTACCGACCTTATTGAGCAGTATTTGAAACAGATGATCCGGGAAAGCGCGGAAGGCACCGTCGAGATTCAGCGCAATGAATTGGCGGACAAGTTCTCGTGCGTGCCGTCGCAGATCAATTACGTGATCGCCACCCGGTTCACGCTGGAGCGGGGCTACCTGGTCGAGAGCAAGCGGGGCGGCGGCGGTTACATTCGCATCCGGAAGCTGGAACTGCCGGCTTGCCAGCCGATCCACGAGCACGTTCTGCGCACGATCGGCAGCCGCATCGACCAATCCGCGGCCGAAGGGCTGATCTATCAGCTGGCGGAAGCGAAGCTGCTGAACGGACGCGAGGCGCAGCTGCTCAAAGCGGCCGTCTCCCGGGAGACGCTCGCGGTCACGCTGCCGCTGCGGGACGAGATCCGGGCGCGTCTGCTCAAGGCGATGTTGATTGCGCTGCTTGTTGAAAGTTCATCCTGATTGATAAGAAGAAGATTCCGAAAGGAGGCCGCCCCATGCTGTGTCAAGATTGCGGGAAACGCCCGGCGACGCTTCATTTCACGAAGATCGTAGGCGGCGAGAAGTCGGAGTTTCATTTCTGCGAGGCATGCGCGCGCGAGCGCGGGGAGATGATACCGGGCACGGCGAACGGTTTCTCCATCCACAGCCTGCTGTCCGGCTTGCTCGACTTCGACCCGCCGGGCGGCGGGCAAATCGCGCAGCCGCTCCGGTGCGAGACATGCGGGCTGACGTACAGTCAGTTCAGCAAGATCGGGCGGTTCGGATGCAGCGACTGTTACCGTTACTTCGACGGCAAGCTGGATCCGCTGTTCAAACGGGTGCACGGCAACACGGTCCACGTCGGCAAAGTGCCGCAGCGGACCGGCAGCCTGATCCGCTCCAGGCGGGAGATCGACCGGCTCAAGCGGGATTTGCAGGAGCGCATCGCCCGCGAAGATTTCGAGAGCGCGGCGCGCATCCGCGACCGGATCCGCGAACTTGAGCGCAGACTTGCGGACGGTTGAAGCCGGCACAAGGAAGGAGGGGACTCGGGTGGACAAACGTCGTTTCGCGCGTGAGGCGCTCAGCGAATGGATGCGGCACGGAGGACCGGATTCCGACATCGTCATCAGCAGCCGGGTACGGATCGCGCGCAACCTGAGCGGGCATCCGTTCCCGATGCTGGCGACGAACCAGCAGGCGCGGGAAGTGATGGAGAAGCTGACCGGCGCCGTCCGGGCAGGCAAGTTGGATGAAGTCGGAAAGTTTGATATTTTTATATTGAGTGATCTCAGCGAGCTGGAGAAGCAGGTGCTGGTCGAGAAACATTTGATCAGCCCGGCGCTGGCGAACGAATCGCGCTGCGGGGCGCTGATCCTGGACCGCACCGAATCGGTCAGCATCATGGTGAACGAAGAAGACCATCTTCGCATCCAATGCCTGTATCCGGGCTTCCAGATCAAGGAGGCTTGGACCAAAGCAAGCCGCATTGACGACAGGTTCGAGGAAGCGGTCGATTACGCGTTCGACGAGAAGCGGGGGTACCTGACGAGCTGTCCGACGAACGTCGGGACGGGCATTCGCGCTTCCGTAATGATGCATCTGCCCGCGCTCGTCATGACGCAGCAGATCAACCGCATCCTGCCGGCCGTGACGCAGGTCGGTCTTGCGGTCCGCGGCATATACGGCGAAGGCAGCGAGGCGCTCGGCAACCTGTTCCAGATCTCGAACCAGATTACGCTCGGCCAGTCGGAAGAAGAGATTATCGACAATCTCCACAACGTGGCCCGGCAGATTCTTGAACACGAGAAAGCGGCGCGCAAGCGTCTGCTCGCCGAATCCCGCGTAAGGCTTCAGGACCGGGTATGCCGATCTTACGGCATTCTCTGCCACGCGGCCGTCATCGATTCGAAGGAGGCGGCGCAGCGGCTGTCCGACGTGCGGCTCGGCGTCGACCTCGGGCTCATCCCGAATGTGCCGCCCGCGGTGATGAACGAACTTCTGGTGAAAACGCAGCCCGCTTTCCTGCAGCAGACGTTCAACGAGACGATGAGTCCGGATCAGCGGGACATCCGCCGCGCGGAGATGATTCGGGAACATTTCAAGACATTCAGGCATGGAGGTGCATGAGGCATGATGTTCGGAAGATTTACCGAGCGCGCGCAGAAGGTGCTCGCGCTTGCGCAGGAAGAAGCGGTTCGTCTCGGCCACAACAACATCGGAACGGAACATATATTGCTGGGATTGATCCGGGAAGGGGAAGGCATCGCCGCGAAGGCGCTGACGGCGCTCGGTCTCGGCCTGGAGAAGATCCAGGACGAAGTGGAGTCGCTGATCGGACGCGGCCAGGAGCAGCCTGCCAACATCGCGTACACGCCGCGGGCGAAGAAAGTGATCGAGCTGTCGATGGACGAAGCGCGCAAGCTGGGCCATACGTACGTCGGCACGGAACATATCCTGCTCGGCCTGATCCGGGAAGGCGAAGGCGTCGCGGCGCGCGTGCTGAACAATCTGGGCATCAGCCTGAACAAGGCGCGCCAGCAAGTGCTGCAGCTGCTCGGCAGCAGCGAAGCGGTCTCGAGCAGCCACGGAGCGCCGACGAACGTCAATACGCCGACGCTGGACGGTCTTGCCCGCGATCTGACGGCGGCGGCCCGCGACGGCAACCTCGACCCGGTCATCGGCCGGAGCAAGGAGATCGAGCGGGTCATCCAGGTGCTCAGCCGCCGGACGAAGAACAACCCGGTGCTGATCGGCGAGCCGGGCGTCGGCAAGACGGCGATCGCCGAAGGGCTGGCGCAGCGCATCGTGGCGAACGAAATTCCGGAGACGCTGCGCGACAAGCGCGTCATGACGCTGGACATGGGCTCGGTCGTCGCCGGCACGAAGTACCGCGGTGAATTCGAAGACCGGCTCAAGAAGATCATGGATGAGATCCGCCAGGCCGGCAACATCATCCTGTTCATCGACGAGCTGCACACGCTGATCGGCGCCGGCGGCGCCGAAGGCGCAATCGACGCGTCGAACATTCTGAAGCCCGCGCTGGCGCGCGGCGAGCTGCAATGCATCGGCGCGACGACGCTCGACGAATACCGGAAATACATTGAGAAGGACGCCGCTCTCGAACGGCGGTTCCAGCCGATCATGGTCGAACAGCCGACGCCGGAAGAAGCGATCCAGATTCTGCACGGGCTGCGCGACCGTTATGAGGCGCATCACCGGGTGAAGATCACCGACGAGGCGATCGAAGCGGCCGTCAAATTGTCGGACCGCTACATCACCGACCGGTTCCTTCCGGACAAGGCGATCGACCTGATCGACGAAGCGGGATCGAAAGTCCGGCTCCATTCGTACACGGTGCCGCCGAATCTGAAGCAGCTTGAAGCGCGTCTCGAGGAAATCCGGAAGGAGAAGGACGCCGCGGTGCAAAGCCAGGAATTCGAGAAAGCGGCCGCGCTGCGCGACACGGAGCAGAAGATCCGCGAAGAGCTCGAGACGACGAAGAACATGTGGAAAGAGAAGCAGGGCCGCACCGATTCCGAAGTGACGCCGGAAGATATCGCGCAGGTCGTCTCCAGCTGGACCGGCATCCCGGTCAGCAAGCTGAAGGAAGAGGAAACCGAGCGGCTGCTGAAGATGGAGGAAATTCTGCACAACCGCGTCATCGGGCAGGATGAAGCGGTCAAGGCGGTCGCCCGCGCCATCCGCCGCGCACGGGCCGGCCTGAAAGATCCGAAACGGCCGATGGGCTCGTTCATCTTCCTCGGACCGACCGGCGTCGGCAAGACCGAGCTCGCCCGGGCGCTGGCCGAAGCGATGTTCGGCGACGAGAACGCGGTCATCCGCATCGACATGTCGGAGTACATGGAGAAGCATTCGACTTCCCGTCTCGTCGGCGCGCCCCCTGGTTACGTCGGGTACGAGGAGGGCGGCCAGCTCACGGAGAAAGTGCGCCGCAAGCCGTACTCGGTCGTGCTGCTCGATGAGATCGAGAAGGCGCATCCGGAAGTGTTCAACATCCTGCTGCAGGTGCTCGAGGACGGCCGTCTGACCGACTCGAAGGGCCGCGTCGTCGACTTCCGCAACACGCTGATCATCATGACGTCGAACGTCGGCGCCGATCAGATCAAGCGGAACTCGACCCTCGGCTTTACCGCGGTGCAGGATTCGGCCCGCGAATTCAACCAGATGAAGGATAAGGTGCTCGCGGAGCTGAAGAAAGCGTTCCGGCCGGAGTTCCTGAACCGGATCGACGAGACGATCGTGTTCCACTCGCTCGAGCAGGAGCACATCAACCAGATTGTCACGCTCATGTCGGATGAGCTGCGCAAGCGGCTGCGCGAGCAGGAAGTCGACTTCGAGCTGACGGATGCGGCGAAGGCGTTCCTCGCGAAGGAAGGCTTCGACCCGCAGTACGGGGCGCGTCCGCTGCGCCGCGCGATCCAGAAGCATATCGAGGACCGGTTGTCCGAAGATCTGCTGCTCGGCAAGATCAAGAAAGGCGACAAGCTGACGATCGACGAGCGGAACGGCGAACTGGTCGTCATACCGGCGGGAACGATTGCACCGGAGGAAGCGCCGTCGAAGTAAATCAGTCCATGAAAACTGGCCGATCAGGATGTTCCTGATCGGCCAATCTGCTTGGCGATGCATTGATGGCTGCTGTAACGTGGTAAAAAACTGCCCTGACGTCCGTCGGGGCAGCCATGTGATGCAACAATCAAACCAGCTTGTGCCCGCAGTTCGAGCAGAAATTGCCTTCGCCGGCCTTCGTTCCACAGTTCGGGCAGAAGTTCGGCCGGACGGCGCCGCCGGACTGCGGCGTCTGCACGGCGGGCTGCGGCTGAACCGGCTGCGGCCGGGCCGGCTGTTGCTGAGCCGGTTGCGGTTGCGCCGGTTGCTGGTTCATCTGCTCCAGCATCTTCCCGGCGACCTGCATGCCCATCATCATCCCGGCCATATCCGCCGCGGTGCCTCCGCCCGCCATCTTGCCGGATGCCATCCCTTCGGTCATGGCGATCTGCTGGTACCGGCCGATGTCGCCCACCATGCCCTGGGAAGCGATCTTGTTGATCATGTCCTGGACTTCCTTCGGATAGTTGAAGCTGATGATGTTGAAGCCGGTGATCGAAATGCCGCTCTTCATCATCTCCATGTCCAGGTCCTCACGGATGCCCCGGCCGATCTCGAAGGAATTGGCCTGCAGGTTGAACATGTCCTTGCCTTCCCGCGTGATCCACTTCATCAGCAGCTGATCGAGCACGGCGCTGATCCGGAGGCGCACGTCTTCGACCAGATATTGATCGCGCACGCCGGCAATCTGGTCGATGAGCGTCACATAATCGCTCACCTTGAAGGTGAACGTGCCGTTGGCGCGGACCGGCATGCCGCCGGGGAACCCTTGCGCCGGGATGTTGATGACGTTCGGCGTCCCCCATTTCACGACGAATTCCTTCGTGCTGACGAACAGCACTTCCACCCGCATGCCGCTGTTGAAGCCGAATTTGATGCCTTTGAGCGTGGACAGGAACGGGATGATCTGCGATTCGATGTCATACTCGCCTTCATCGCGGAAGATCCCCTCGATCTTCCCGTTGTTCAGGAAGATCGCGTCCTGTCCCGGGCGGATGATCAACCGGCTGCCCTTCTTGATCTCGTCATTCTTCCACTTGTAAAAAATCATGTCGTCGCGGAATTCCTGCCATTCCACCACATTCGCAAACTGTTTGCGGAAAAACATGACCACTCCTCCTCGCTTCGGAAATCAAAACTTGCCCCTGCTGCTGCTGAAGGAACGTCCGCCCGGCGTGACACCGCCGCCGCCACCGCCTCCGAAGCTGCCGCCGCCGGAGGAAGGCTTCTCGATCTTCGTCCGCGTGACGGTCTTGTTGATGAAACGATCATGCTTGGCGACAATGCCCGATCGTGTTTCGTCCAGATAGGTGCGGGCGTTCACGGTCACCCGGCCGCCGGAGTTGATTGCCATGACGCCGACCGCCGCGCCGGCGACAACCAGGGAGACGGCTGCCTGAAACCAGAACTTGAACAAAATATTGTCCGGATTGACGCCGGGACGGTAGCCCATGTATTGATGCGCCAGCTTGACATACCTCTCGAACGCTTCGTAGTATTCGCCTTCCGAGAGGGAGGGCGTAATCTTCGTGCGGATTTTGTCCAGTCTTCCGGAATCGAGCCGCGTTTCGGCCTTGCCGAATCCGGCTAGGAACACATCCCGCTCCTTCAGGTCAATGGCCAGAATCGCCGCGTTGCCGTGGGGCTTGTCATAGCCCGGCGCGGTCTCGTCGTAGAAGTGCGCGACGTAGTCCTGAATGTCCATGCCGCCGGTACCGTCCAGCGTGATGATGATGAAGTCGGTTTCGCGATTTGCGCCCAATCTGGCGGCAAGGCCGGCGAGTGCGGCCTCTTCCTCGTCGGAGAGCAATTCCGCGTAATCGTACACCAGAGGCCCGCTCGCGGCCTGAATCGCTTGCGGTGTGCTCATCAGTCCGATTCCGAATACCAGCAGCAAGAGCATCGTAAAGCAGGCGTTTCTCCTCCGTCCGTTCACAGGAAACCGCCTCCCATCGCCAAGGACAAGAACTTCATCGCCAGAAACACGCCGGCCGCAATGCCGCCGAACCAGGCGGCGATTTTCCCGTAGCTGAGCGGAGGCTTGCCGACCACCTTGCCGGTCTGGCCGTTCATGACGAAATTGTGCTCAAAATTATCGTAATCATAGACGACAAGCCAGACGGGGAGCAGCACGTAGTGGCTTTTCACGTTTCGCGTCTCGATATCCTCCGACAAGCGGGTAACGGTGGTGTAGCCGGACAGGCTTGAACCGATGGCCGACTCGATGTAGCTGCGGATCTTGTTTTTGGCCCGATCCAGCAATTCGGCGTCCGTAAACTGATATTTCTCCGCCAGATAACCGGCCAGATACGGCGGTTTGAACTCCTTCAGGCCGCTGTATTGATAGGGCTCCAGACGGTCCATGAAACGGTCGTCCATTTTCACGGATGCGTCAACGGGAACTTTCACGTAGTGGAGATCGAGCTCGCGGTAGACGTCGTAATAGCTGGTCTCGGTGTACAGGTAATCGCCGCTTGTATAGGTGCGGACCTTCGTGGCGGTGGCGTTCACCCTCGCCCGGCTGTTCAGGTCGTACAGCCAGAACGGCACATAGATGCCCGTGATGCTCTTGATCCGGTCGGCCGTCATGAAGCCTTTCGGCGTAAGCAGCCCGTTCCGGCACCATTTCTTGAACGCCTTGATCGCTTCTTCCTTGCTGATGGTGAACGGGATGACGTAATGCGGCGACTGGTCGCCCGTCACCCGTTCCGCGATGACGACGCCGGCGCCGCAGAAACTGCAGGTTGTCGCGGCCGTCTCGGGCAGCGCCATGAGATCGGCGCCGCAGTTGTTGCAATGCCAGGTGACGGTCTCTGTCGCCTCCCCCGCCGGTTCGCGCGGAACGTCCATCTCTTCGATGTCCAGCCGCGTGCGGCAGGAGGGGCAGGCGAGCTTTCCCGTATCGGCGTCATAGATCATGTCGCTTCCGCAGTGCGGACATTTGTAATGCAGGACCAAAGCGCGTCACCCCTTTCCGTTCGAACCCGATAAGCCGATCCTAACAAGAGAAAAAAGCCGCGGCCTCTTGCGGGCCGCAGCTTTCCGGTCAAGCTTGTTCCTTGCCCTGAATGCGCGCTTTCAGAGCGGCCAATTCGTCGTCGATGGACGTCCCCGAAGGGGTGTCATATTTCGCTTTCAGTTCTTCGATATCGTCCGTGGCGCCCGCGTTCAGCTCGGCCAGCGCCTCGGCTTTGTCGAGCTCGCGGTTGATCTTGTCTTCCATGCGCTCGAATGCGGCGAGCGAGCGGCCGGAATCCGTCACCGACGATGTGATCTGATTGATCCGCTGCTGCGTCTTCGCCACCGACCATTTCGCTTTCAGCATCGCCCGGCGTTTCTCCAGCTCGCTGATGTCGCTTGCCAGCTTGTCATGGAGCTGCCGCATCCGCTCGGCGTTGGAAGCGGCGATCTGCCACGCCTTGTGCAGCGACTCGGCGTTCGCGGCCGCAGCCGCTTTCCGTTCGAGAAATTTCCGCGCATCGGCTTCGTTGCCGGCTTCGAGCGCCTTGATGGCATATTGCTCGAGCTTCGCGATCTCTTCCTGGTTCTCGTCGTATTCCCGCTTGGTGCGGCGCTCTTCGGCGATGACCGCGGCGGTCTCCGACTTCACTTTCCCCAGGTCGCTGTTCAGGTTGCGCAAGTATTGGTCAATCATTTTTTCCGGGTCTTCCGCTTTATCGAGCAATGCATTGAAGTTTGCGGCCATGATGTCCCTGAAACGTGCCAAAATGCTCATCGTTCCCAGCCTCCCGTTCATAATGGATGCGAATCGCCAACTACAGTATTTGATACTGTCCGGCCGGGGAAAAGGTTTCAACCAGGTTCTGCAATCTGGTAAACTTTTAGAAAGCGGATACAAATAACGGACTTGCGAGTGAATAGCTCTGCAAACCAGAAGGCGGGTGCATGGACGGATGACCTGGGAACTCGCAGATCCCGGCAAACGGAAGGCGCGGCGGGAGGCTTTGTACGCCCTGCTCGGCAAACTTCCCGAGCGGCGAGGCGTGCCCGAAGCCAGGACGGTTGATTCGAGCGTCGAGGGCGGCATCAAGATCGAGAAGCTGATCCTGGATCTGAACGGATTGGAGCCGGTGCCGGCGTACTTTCTGAAGCCGGCCGGCGCGGAAGGCCGGCTGCCGCTCGTCATCTACAATCATTCGCACGGCGGCTGCTACGACGTCGGCAAGGAGGAAGTGTTGCGCTCGGCGCCTTATCTGCTCAAGCCGGCTTACGGGGAAGCGCTGACGGCGGAAGGCTGGGCGGTGCTCTGCATCGACCATTGGGCGTTCGGCGAGCGCAGCACGCGGACGGAAAGGCAGATTTTCAAGGAAATGCTCTGGCGCGGCCGCGTCATGTGGGGGATGATGGTGTTCGACAGCCTGCGCGCGGTCGATTACGCGGCGTCCCGGCCGGACGTCGATCCGGAGCGGATCGCCGCCCTCGGCATGTCGATGGGCAGCACGATGGCCTGGTGGCTGGCGGCGCTTGAACCGCGCATCCGGGCCGTCGTCGACATCTGCTCGCTATCCGAGTACGATGCGCTGCTTGAGACCGGAGCCTATGACGGGCACAATCTCTACTATTTCGTGCCGGGGCTGCTGGAACATTTCCGCGCCGCGGACATCAATGCGCTGATCGCCCCGCGGCCGCACCTCAGCCTGGCCGGCGAGCGTGACAGACTGACGCCGGTGCAGGGGCTCGACTCGATCGAGCGGGACATGCGGGAGATTTACCGGGCGCTGGGCGCGGAAGACCGGTGGCGGCAGCTGCGGTTCCCCGTCGGCCATGAAGAGACGGAGGAGATGCGGCGGGAGGCGCTCGCTTTTCTGCGGAAATGGCTATGATGGCGGATTGATAGAGAACATTTGTTCGCAATTCTCTTTCTTCCGGACGCCGAAAATGGTAAACTTGGAATGACAATTTGGCGGCGGAAACGGAGAAATCGAAGCATGGCGAAGATCAAGACGAAGTTTGTCTGCACGGAGTGCGGCACGGAATCGCCGAAGTGGATGGGCAAATGCCCCGGCTGCGGCGAATGGAACTCGATGGTCGAGGAGCGGGAGACCGCGCACAAAGCGCAGGCGGCGTCCCGAGCCTTCCAGACGCAAGAAAAACCGAAAGCGATCATACACATAGAAGGCGGGAGCGAACCGCGAATCGAGACGCGCATGCGGGAACTGAACCGCGTGCTCGGCGGCGGCGTCGTGCCCGGATCGCTCATCCTCGTCGGCGGCGATCCCGGCATCGGCAAGTCGACGCTGCTGCTGCAGACTTCGCACGAGCTGGCTGCTGCCGGGCGGACGGTGCTTTACGTATCGGGCGAAGAGTCGGTCCGGCAGACGAAAATGCGGGCGGACCGGCTGGGCGCGCTGCATGAGCGGCTGTTCGTCCTGTGCGAGACGAACGTCGAGGCGATCGGCGAGGCGATCGAGCAGGTGCAGCCGGATTTTCTCGTCATCGACTCGATCCAGACGGTGTACGAACCTTCCGTTCCATCCGCGCCCGGCAGCGTGGCGCAGGTTAGGGAATGCACCGCCTGGTTCATGCGGGCGGCGAAGATCCGGGGGATTGCAACCGTGCTGGTCGGGCATGTTACGAAGGAAGGCGCCATCGCCGGTCCGAGGCTCCTGGAACATATGGTGGACTGCGTTCTTTACTTCGAAGGCGAGCGGCATCATTCATACCGGCTGCTGCGGGCGGTCAAGAACCGGTTCGGCTCGACGAACGAGATCGGCATCTTCGAAATGTCGGAAGCCGGCCTGCGCGAGGTGGCGAATCCGTCGGAACTGTTCCTGTCCGAGCGTCCGCTCGGCGTCTCCGGTTCGACGGTCGCCGCCAGCATGGAGGGAACGCGGCCTGTGCTCGTCGAACTGCAGGCGCTGGTCGCGCCGACGATGTTCCCGTCTCCGCGGCGCATGTCGGCCGGCATTGACCATCAGCGGATGGCGCTGATCATCGCCGTGCTCGAGAAGCGGATCGGCCTGTTCCTCCAGAACCAGGACGCATACCTGAACGTCGCGGGCGGCGTCCGGCTGGACGAACCGGCGGTCGATCTGGCGGCCGCCGTCAGCCTGGCTTCCAGCTTCCGCGACGCCCCGGCGCGGCCGTATGACGTCATCTTCGGCGAAGTGGGGCTGACCGGCGAAGTGCGCGCCGTCTCCCGCGCCGAGCAGCGGGTGAAGGAAGCGGCCAAGCTCGGGTTCAAGCGGGTCATCATGCCGGAGCGGAGCATGAGGGGCTGGAAGCCTCCGGAGGGCATCGAGATCATCGGCGTCGGATCGGTGGAAGAAGCGCTCAGCGTCGCATTGGGTTAGACGGCAGGGCAGGAGGCTGTACGGTCATGAAACCATCGAATCCGCAGGATGTGATGAACCGGCTGCTGCAGCTCGTCGCTCCGGGAACGCCGTTCCGCGAAGGGCTGGAGAATGTGCTGCGGGCCAAGACGGGCGCGCTGATCGTCGTCGGGTACGGGCCGGAAGTGGCGGCGGTCGTCGACGGCGGTTTCGCGATCGACTGCGAATTTACCCCCAATAACTTGTATGAATTGGCGAAAATGGACGGCGCGATCATCCTGAGCGGCGATCTGGAGCGCATCCTGTACGCGAACGCGCAGCTCATTCCGGACAGCTCGATCCCGTCGAGCGAGACCGGCATCCGCCACCGGACGGCGGAGCGGGTGGCGAAGCAGACCGGCAAGCTCGTCATCTCGATCTCGCAGCGGCGCGGCGTCATCACGCTGTATCAGGGCGATCTGCGCTACGCGCTGAAAGATATCGGCGTCATTCTGACGAAAGCGAATCAGGCGATCCAGACGCTTGAGCACTATATGACCGTCTTGCGCCAGGACTTCACGAACCTGTCGGCATCCGAATTCGAGGAGATCGTCACGCTCGCGGAAGTGGCGTCCGTCATCCAGCGCATCGAGCGTGTGCTCCGGGTGAAAGCCGAGATCCAGCGGTATATTCACGAGCTCGGCACGGAAGGCCGGCTCATCCGCATGCAATTGGAAGAACTCGTCGGCGGCATCGAGAATGAATACAAACTGCTGCTCAACGACTACGCCAAGAATGTCGAAGCGGACAAAGTCCGCGAAGTCGCGGCGTCGCTCGGCAGGCTGACCATCGAGGAGCTGCTGGACCCGGCCGTCGTCGTCCGCCTGCTCGGGTATCCGCACGCGCAGGCCGGCGCGGAGGAACCGGTCCGGCCGCGCGGCTTCCGCCTGCTGAGCAAGATCCCGCGCCTGCCGTCCGTCATTCGCAACAATCTGGTTCAGCGGTTCGGCAGCCTGCCGCGGATTCTTGCGGCGACGATCGAAGAGCTCGATGAGGTGGACGGCGTCGGCGAAGCGAGGGCCCGCGCCATCCGGGACGGTCTGCGGCGCCTGCAGGAACAAGTGTTCATTGACAGGCACATCTGATATTCATTAGAATAGGGTGAATCCCGCTCCCCGACATTGTTCGAAGATAAGCCTTGATAAGCTTTTCGCTTGCCAATCGGCTTGTCTTCCACCGCAGAACGGATGCGTTCGCCCGAATGGGCGACGCCGGACGTGACGTTTTGCTTGGGGTCACAGAAGAGATGAGGTGGAGCAGATGATCACGAAGTCCATACCGAGCCTGATCACGGTCGGCAACCTGTTCCTCGGGATTGCCGCGATCATGCTCGTGTTCCATGGAAACCCGGAACTGGCGGCCCTGATGGTCATCTTCGCCATGCTGCTCGACGGCGTGGACGGCCGAATTGCCCGGGCGCTGGACGCGCAGACCGATTTCGGCAAGGAACTGGACTCGCTGTCCGATGTCATTTCCTTCGGTGTTGCTCCGGCCTTCATCATGTACGTCGCCGCGTTTCAGGATGTGAACCCGGCCGCGGCCTGGATCATTACGGCAATCTTCCCGATCTGCGGCGCGCTTCGGCTGGCGCGGTTCAACACCGCCTCCGGATCGCCGGGTTATTTCGTCGGCTTGCCGATTCCGGCCGCAGGCGTCGTCGTCGCGACGCTGGCGCTGTTCTACGAAGACATTCCCGTCATCGTGCTGATGATCACCACGCTGGCGCTGTCGTTCCTGATGGTCAGCAACATCAAGTACCCGAATTTCAAGAAGGTCGGCATTCCGAAGCAAGCGGTATGGATCGCGCCGCTGATCGTGGCGGTCACCGTCGCGCTCGGCCTGCTGTTCCCCGACCATCTGCCGAAGATCGTCTTTATTCCGCTTGTGCTGTATGCGCTCTACGGACTAAAAAAAAACGTTGACCGCCGCCTCGCCAAGAAGAAGCGGACCCGTGCCCGCCAGGCGGAGGAGTCGACGCAATCCGAACACACGGCTTGAATCCAAGCAAACAAGCCCGAGGACATGCATCCGCAGTCTTCGGGCTTTTTTCGTCGTTCCGACAGGTGGTTAAGACGCCGGGCGGGGATCAGGTCATGTTGAAAATGCCCAGCGTGGCGCATTTCTTCGATTCCTCTTCGAGCACGTCGTCCAGCTTGATGTCGAGCAGATTGGCGAGCGCGCCCATGTAGAACATCTGCTTGCCGAGCTCGGCCTTCAGCACGTCCCGGCAGTTCTCGCACAACGTTCCCGAGATGTGATGGTCGAGCTTCAGCTTCAGCTCTTCGATATCGAGTTCGCTGCGGAAATCCTGCTTGCGAGCGTGCAGCTCGATGCACCCGCACTCCGTGACGGCCTTGGTGACGGCTCGGTTCACGGAAGCGCTCGATTGTCCGTGCTTGGACAACACATCCAACAGACTGCGATGGCGAAGCAGCAGCTCGGATACCTGCCGCTGAAAATCCTCCAGCGTCATCCTTCCACCTCATTTCGAGAATGTCGTTCACGATTTCCATTATAGAACATGCAAGGCCGGATTTCCAAAAGAAGATTTCTTAATAAACGCGATTGTGCACGGCGGAATCGGCCGCTTTCCGCGAAAATCGCCTCCCTACGGTTAGGGCGTCCAAGATCGGCGCATAATTGTAACGGAGGTGAAGAATATGGCGGTCAAACGCACGATCCAGGTACTGGGCCTGATTCTCGGGGGAATGGCGGGCGACTCGCTTTACGCCTGGACCCATGGCACCGCACTCTGGAGCGGTTACGGCGATTGGTTCCGGTCGGGCAATTACTATACCAATGTCGCGCTCGGCGCGCTGATCGGCCTCGCGGCCGCGACGATGCTGGCCGGGCCGGCGGCGCGATGGATGCAGCAGGGCGCGGAACGCGCGGCGTCCATCCCGACGATCGATCTGGCGGCGGGCGGTCTGGGGCTGACGGCCGGTCTGGCGCTGTCGGCGCTTCTCTATCCGGCTGCTGCGGGATTGCCCGGTGCAGGGTTTGTCGTACCGGCGGTGATGACGTTATTTTTCGGTTATATGGGGATGCGCATCGGGCTGAGCAAGAAAGAAGAACTCGCAAACCTCGTCCGGATGCTGCTGGAACCGCGTCAGGCGCCGGCGCCGGAGGAAACCGAACCGCGGCACGAGGAGCACAAGATTCTGGATACCAGCGTCATCATCGACGGAAGGATTGCGGATATCTGCAAGACCGGATTCATCGAGGGTACTCTGGTCATTCCCGAATTCGTTCTGGAAGAATTGCAGCATATCGCCGATTCTTCCGATCTGCTCAAGCGGAACCGGGGACGGCGCGGGCTTGACATTCTGAACAAGATTCAGAAAGAACTGGACGTGAAAGTGCTGATCTACGAGGACGACTTCGACGAAATCGGCGAAGTGGACAGCAAGCTGGTGAAGCTGGCGAAGGCGCTGCACGGCAAAGTGGTGACGAACGATTTCAACCTGAACAAGGTGTGCGAGCTGCAGGGCGTGTCCGTCCTGAACATCAACGATCTGGCGAACGCCGTGAAGCCGGTCGTCCTGCCGGGCGAGGAGATCGTCGTCCAGGTCATCAAGGACGGCAAGGAGCACGGCCAGGGCGTCGCCTATCTGGACGACGGCACGATGATCGTCGTCGAAGGCGGGCGCGACTTCATCGGATCGACGATGGAAGTGCTCGTCACCAGCGTGCTGCAGACTTCGGCGGGGCGCATGATCTTCGCCAAGCCGAAACTGCTCGAGAAGGCGCAGTAAGCGGCGGATCGCCGTTGAACGCTTGCAGGCCGTCCGACGTCCCCGGCTCTTTAATGAGCGGGACGCCCCGGGCGGCCTTGGCGTGTTTTTAAGGCTGCCGGCAGCGAAAAATGAGCGCCTGAACCTAAAAACCGTGTCATTTGCAAGCGCTATCATATGTGTTAGCCTGAATCCGAACGAACCTGATCCTTTATTTCGAAAAGGGGGAACTTCAGTTGAAGAAGACGGCCTTTATCCTGCTTGCGGCGGTGATTGCCATCTCGCTTGCCCTGGCCGGCTGTTCCAAGCGCGAAGGCTCGGGGAACGGCGGCGCGCCGGGCGACACCCGGACGCCGGGGTCGACCGCATCGACGCCGGACCATTCGTCTTCGGACAATGCCGGCGCGGGGAACAAGAAGCGGATCACGGTCTACGGCACCGCGGCCGACAAAGCGGTTCAGGACGTGTACGAGGAGATTGCCCAGGCCTTCATGAAGGAGAACCCGGACATCGAAGTGGATCTGCAGTTTCCCGGATCGGAATACGAGAACATTCTGAAGGTCAAGATGGCGGCCAACGACTTGCCCGACGTCTGGGATACGCACGGCTGGGCGGTCATCCGGTACGGCAACTATCTGGCCGACCTGCGGGACGAAGCATGGGTCTCGGAGATGACGGACACCATCCGGGATGTGGTGACGGACGGGGAAGGCAAAGTGCATGCGCTGGTGCTGGCCGAGGCGAAGGACGGGCTGACGTATAACGCCGATCTGCTCAGGCAGTACGACATTGAACCGCCCCGGACGATCGACGAACTGATGGCGGCCGCGGAGAAGCTGAAGACCGAAAGCAACGGCGAAGTCATGCCGTTCTATTTCTCCGGCATCGACGACTGGATGATCGGCCAGTTCTTCGACTATTTCGCGACATCGCTGCTCATCAGCCCGCAGCAGAACGAGGCGGAAAACCTGCTGAACGGCACGATGGATTGGGACAAATGGACGCCGCTCGCGGAAACGTTCCTCGAGATGTACAAACAAGGGTACATGAACAAGGACGTCCTGACGGCCAAATACAGCGACCTGCCGAACCTGTTCGCCCAGGGCAAAGTGGCGTTCACCCTGCTCGGTCCTTCCTTCGCCGACGAAGTGCACAAAATCAACCCGGACGTCGAAATCGGCCTGATGCCGGTGCCGGCCTGGTATCCGGACGACGAGCCGAACTTCTCGGGCGGCGAACGGTACACGATGGGTGTGTGGAAAGACAGCAAACATCTCGCTGAAGCCAAGAAACTGGTCGCCTATTTCGCGAAACCGGAGAACCTGGCCAAGTTCGCCGGCGTGACCAAGCTGCCGGCCGGATTGAAGGGCATCGAGGCGGACCACGAGTTCACGGAATACTACCGGAAATACGAAAACATCCGCGTATTCCCCTACTTCGACCGCGTCTATCTGCCGAACGGCATGTGGGACGTCATGTGCAAAACGGGAACCGCGCTCCTGGCCGAACAGGTGACGCCGCAGCAGTTCTCCGAGAAGATGAAACAGGAAGTCGAGCGTCTGAGCAACAAGTAATACCTGCCGGACCTGCGGAAGGGGGCGCAAGCCGGCCCCTTTCCGCCCATCCCGCTCTCCCGCGCCGATTTTTTCCGTCCCCCGCCGGACGGGCGTCCGTTTATGATAGAGCTGTAAGACCGATCATGCGGCAAATGCGAGAGAGGGGATGGGCATGACACTGACGCTCCGGCACAAACTGATCATTCTGTACCTGCTTACCGTTGCGGTGCCCCTGGTTGTCCTGATCGCCATTCTGCCTTCCTACTATCGGGATCTGTTCAACCGGCAGACGTCGGAGCTGTACGAAGGCACACTGTCGTCCCTGACCTCCAACGTGGAGATGTATCTGGACGAACTGGAGCGGCTGACGATCGCGCCGTATCTGCTGAACGACGTCATGGTCGCCATGAAATTGAAAGCGGATAACCGCTTTGACGAAGCCAGCGAATATGCCCGGCATCTGGCGGAGCGTTCGCTCCGGTTCACGCTGCCGAATCAGCTGCGCCTTGCGCGCAAAGATATTCTGGGCACCATGCTGGTGCTGGCGGACGGTTCGGTGTACCCCGTCAACTACACGAACCAGCCGGTGGCTCCGGAACCCGGCTACCCGTACGAGCAGCAGGAATGGTATCGCAAGGCGGTGGAGCAGGACGGCAAGGTGGCGTACATCAGCAGCCACCCCCAGGATTATTTCGGCTCCGACCGGCAGGTATTCTCCGTGGCCCGGCTGCTCAAGGATCCGGATTCCGGCAAGCCGCTGGGCGTCATTCTGGCGGATGCCGACAACATCGTCCTGGAGAACATCATCCGCAACGTCCGGTTCAACGTGATGACCATCGTGGCAGTGCTCGACGAGAACAACCGGCCGCTGTATGCGAGCCGGCCGCTGAACGAATCGATGCTGGCCCAGCTGGCGGCGGGCGCGAAGACGGTGGAAGGCCCGGACGACACCTACCGGGCCGTCGTCAAAACGATGGACGCATCGGGCTGGAGCATCGCCGTCCTGTTCTCCAACCGGGAATTCCAGTCGCAGCTCGCGTGGATTTACCGAATCGGTCTGTTGTTCGCGGCGGGCGGGATTCTGCTGACGATGCTGCTGAATGTTTCGCTCACGCGCTGGATTGTCCACCCGTTCACGGACATGGTGCGCGTCATGAAGAAGGTGCAGCACGGCGATCTGAACCACCGGTTCAACATCAGGGGCAGGGATGAAATCGCCCAGCTGGGCGCCGCGCTCAATATCATGATCTCGAGGCTGCGGGAAATGATCGACCGGGAATACCGGGCGGTGCTGGGCAGGCGGAACGCCGAATTCCGCGCCCTGCAATCCCAGATCCATCCGCATTTTCTGTACAACACGCTGAACGGCCTGATCGGCCTGAACCGCTCCGGGCAGCACCGGCTGCTGGAGAAGGCCATCCTGTCGCTGAGCGGCATGCTGCGTTACACGCTGGAACACGCGGATACGTCAACGCTCAAGCATGAAATGGACTTTCTCGCGGCGTACTGCGAACTTCAGAAACTGCGGTTCGGGGACCGGCTGGAATACCGCATCGAGTACCATCCGGATCTGGCGGGTTTCCGATTGCCCAAGCTGCTGCTCCAGCCGCTTGTTGAAAACGCTGTAATCCACGGGATCGAACCGCTGGACAGACCGGGCAGGCTGCTGGTCCGCGCGGAACGCGTGAAGGAGACGGACGGCGCCGGGGCGTCCCGGGTGCGCATTCGGATCGAGGACAACGGAGCGGGGTTTGACAGCGCCGCGTTCGGCGAAGGCGTCGGCATCGCGAACGTCCGCGAGCGGCTGATGCTGTTCAACCGGGAAGCCGCTTTGAAGCTGCACAGCGCGCCGGGCGAAGGGACGACGGCGGAACTGTCGATTCCGGCCGGGGAGGTGACTTCCGGATGAAAATTGTCATTGCCGATGACGAGCCGTTGGTGCGGGTCAGTCTGAACAGCATGATTCAGGAGATGGAGACCTCGTGGGAAATTGTCGGCGAAGCCGCCCAGGGGGAAGAAATGCTGGAGCTGCTTGCCCGGCATCAGCCGGAAGTGGCGATCGTCGACATCCGCATGCCGAAGCTGGACGGACTCGAAGCGATCCGCCGGGGCAAGGCGGTCTCCCCGCGCACGAGATGGATCATCCTGTCCGGCTTTTCGGATTTTCAGTACGCGCAGCAGGCGCTCAGGCTCGGCGTGGATGAATATCTGCTGAAGCCGGTCGTGCCGGATGAACTGGAGAAGGCGCTCCATTCGGTCAGCATCCAGAACCGCGAGTATGCGTATTTGCTCAACTGCCAGTTCGAGAACCGGTTGATTTCCCTGATCCACGGGCTGACATCGCCGGCGGCCGAGCCGGAGGACAGCCTGCTGCGCACGGGACATTTCCAGGCGTTTGTCTTCAGCTTCGACAGCCCGCGGGATGCGCGGGGTCTGGAAGCGCTCAAGTGCGCGTTCATCGACGATTTGCGCCGATCCGTGCCGCATTATCTCGTCCACGGCCTGCATCTGGCGGTGTTCACGCTGACCGGCAATGAATATGTAGCGGCGGCGGTCTGGCGTCCGGAACGCAGGGAAGCCCGGCAGTCCGCCCGGTCCTTTTTCCACCGTGCGGAGGAGACGGCCATCCAATACCGAAGCGGCGAGCTGGCCGTCACCGCGGTGCTCTCCGGCGAATGCGACCGCTGTGACCGGTTCCTTGAGCACCTTCGCGAGATCCAGGATTGTGCGGGCTTCCACATCGTATTCGGCATGAACCGGACCTGGACGTTCGAGCGGGTCCGCGGGCTCGCCGAGCAGGACGAAAGGCTGAAGCTCGGCCGTTTGCTTCTCCAGCTTGCAAGCGATTACCGGAACCGGTTGTATCTGAACTATCAGCATACGCTGGAGGAGATCAGGAATCATCTGGCCGGGCAGCCGGGACTTGTGCTGACCGAAGAGATGCGGCGCCATATCCGGGATTACGCGAAACTGGCCCTTGACGTGAGCTTGCCGGACGGGGACTGGGGAGCGTGGATCCGGCGGCTGAACGAATGGGGCGAGCAGTGGCTGCGGCAGCATGCGGATGCCGCGGAGCCGCAGGATCTGGTCGACCAGATGCTGCGGTATATCGACCGGCATTACATGAAAAACATCGGTTTGAGCCAGATCGCCGGCGAACTGAATGTGACGCCGAGTTACCTGAGCGCGCTGTTTCACAAGAAAACGGGAACAACGTTCATCAAATATTTGACCAGGCTCCGGATTCTGAAAGCGAAGGAGCTGCTGCTCGGCACGAACCTGCAGATCCGGCAGATCGCCGAGCAGGTCGGCTATCACAGCACCCGGTACTTCACCCGGCTGTTCGTGGACATGGTCGGGGAATACCCGTCGGATTTCCGGAAGAAGACAAGGGGAGAAGAACATGTCGGTCCGTAATCGAGAACAACCCAACCTCAAATCTCTTGTCCGGTTCATGCCGGAGAAGCTGCGGAACTCGCCGGCCTGGCTCAATCTGCTGTACGTTCCCGCTTTGCTGCTGTTCGGTCTGTTCATTCTCTATCCGTTCATCCGCGGGCTCATGTACTCCTTCACGAACTGGGACGGCTATTCCCAGACGTTCAAATGGATCGGATTGTCCAATTACCGGCGCATGTTCTCGGACCCCGATGTCGCGAGGGTCATCCGGAACACGTTCATTTACGGATTGGGCAGCGCGCTGCTGCAGAACATCATCGGGCTGGCGTACGCGCTGTTCCTGAACCAGAACATCCGCATGAGGGCGCTGACGCGCACGATCATCTATCTGCCCGCGATCATCAGCCCGTTGATCATGGGCTATATCTGGTATTTCTTCTTCCAGTACAACGGCGGGGCCATCAATGACATCATCCTGCTGTTTGCCGACGAGCCCGTCAATCTGCTGGGCGATCCGGACACCAACGTCTGGATGATCACGATCGTCAACACCTATCAATTTCTCGGCGTGGCGATGGTGATTCTGCTCGCGGGCCTTCAGGTGATTCCGAAAGAATTCCACGAAGCGGCGACGATCGACGGGGCCGGCACGCTGTCCCGCTTTCGGCACGTCACCTGGCCGCTGCTGGCGCCCGCCGTTACGGTCAGCGTCGTCCTCAATGTCATCGGCGGCCTGAAACTGTTCGACGTCATCACCGCCATGACGAACAGCGGACCGGGCTATTCGTCCGCATCCCTGTCCACGCTGATGTACCAGCTCTACTTCGGCAGACAGGATGCGGGGTATGCGGCGACGATCGGGAATTTGATGTTCGTCATCATTTCCGTCGTGAGCTTCACGTTCCTGTTCTATCTGAAGCGAAGGGAGACATCGTTGGCATGAGGAAGATCTCCTGGGGACGCGAATGGCTTGCGCTGGTCATTTGCCTCATCCATGTGCTGCCCTTCTACATTCTGTCCACGACTTCGTTCAAAGCGCACGACGACTTCTCCTCCAAATGGGTCGCGCCGGGATATCTGTACCTGGACAATTTCGTCAACGCGTGGAGAGAAGCGGACCTTGACCGGGCGATCGTCAACAATGTGGTCGTGACGGTCGGCTCGGGCCTGCTGATCGTGCTGATCGGCTCGATCGCCTCGTATCCGCTTGCGCGGCACCGGACGCCCCTGAACCGCGCGGTGTACGGCGTGTTCGTGTCCGCGCTGATCGTGCCGCCGCTCACGATTCTGGTGCCGCTGTACAAGTTCATGGTGGACATCGGAGGAATGAACCAGTTGTGGGGCATTATTTTGCTCCACGTCACGTTCAGCCTGCCGATCACGATCTTTCTGTACACGGGATTTATCAGCTCCATTCCGTACGAGCTGGAAGAAGCGGCGCTGATTGACGGAGCGGGTCGGTTCAAACTGTTCTACCTCATTCTGATGCCGCTCCTGAAGCCGATTACGGCGACCGTCATCATCCTGACGTGCGTGAACATCTGGAACGACTTCCAGTTCTCCGTGTTTTTCCTGCAGAAGCAAGAGATGCATACGATCACCGTCGCGTTGTCCGGCTTTTTCAGCCAGTACAACAACTACATCGGCTGGGTGGCGGCGGGTTCGTTCCTGGGTGCCATTCCGATCACGCTGGTGTATCTGTTCCTGCAGCGCTACTTTATTCAAGGTCTGTCCTCCGGAGCGGTAAAAGGATAAAGCGGGCGCGCATGCGAGGGTGACGAGGGAGGGTTGAATCGTTGGCGATTTTGTACGATGAAGGCAAGCGGATGTTTCATTTGCAGACGCCGGGCACGAGCTATGTCATCGGGCTGGTGAAGGATGAGGTGCCGGTTCATCTGTACTGGGGCCGGAAGCTGCGCGCGGGCGCCCTGGAACGGATGCTCCGCTGCGTGTGGCGGCACGAGCCTGTGCCGTATCCGGAGGACCGGACCGTGTCATTCAACGTATTGCCGCTGGAATACCCCGGCTGCGGGACGGGCGACTTCCGCCACCCGGCGTACCAGGCGCAGCTGGACGACGGCACGACGGCGGTGGAGCTGCTGTACGACAGCCACCGCATCTTCCGGGGCAAGCCTCCCCTCGACGGTCTGCCGGTCGTCTACACAGAAGCGGACGACGAAGCGGAGACGCTGGAGCTGACGCTGGTGAACCGGTATTCGGGGCTCAAGGCGGTGCTGTCCTATACGGTGTTCGAGCGGCATGACGCCATTGCCCGTTCGGTGCGGTTCGTCAACGGGGGAGACCGGCCGATCCGGCTGCTCCGCGCGTTCAGCGCCAGCGTCGACATGCCGGACAGCCATTACGATTGGCTCCATCTGAGCGGCGCCTGGCTGCGGGAGCGGATGATCGAGCGGCGGCGGCTCACGACGGGCATGCAGGGCATCGAAAGCCGGCGGGGAGCCAGCAGCCACCAGCACAATCCGTTCATCGCCCTGCTGGCGCCCGGGGCGGACGAGGATCACGGCGACGTGTACGCCTTCAGCCTCGTCTACAGCGGCAGCTTCGCGGCCCAGGCGGAAGTGGAGCAGTACGGCACAACCCGGGTGTCGATCGGGCTGAATCCGTTCGATTTCGGCTGGCTGCTCGAACCGGGCGCCGCGTTCCAGACGCCGGAGGCGGTCCTGGTCTATTCCGCAGAGGGGCTGGGCGGCATGTCCCGCACGTTCCACCGCCTGTACCGGACGCGGCTGTGCCGGGGCGAATACCGCGACCGGACGCGTCCGGTGCTCATCAACAACTGGGAAGCGACGTATTTCGACTTCAACGAAGCGAAGCTGCTGGAGATCGTGAGGTCGGCCCGTGCGCTCGGCATCGAACTGTTCGTGCTGGACGACGGCTGGTTCGGCAACCGCAGCGACGACACATCGTCGCTCGGGGACTGGAAGGTGAACGAGCGGAAGCTGCCCGGCGGCCTCCGCCGTCTGGCGGAACGGGTGCGGGATGAGGGGTTGATGTTCGGCCTGTGGGTGGAACCGGAGATGATTTCGCCGGACAGCGAACTGTACCGCAAGCACCCGGACTGGTGTCTTCATGTGCCGGGGAGGCGGCGGACAGAGACGCGGAACCAGCTCGTTCTGGATTTGTCGCGTGAAGACGTGTGCGATGCCGTAGGCGATATGATCGCCGGCGTGCTGGCATCCGCGCCGATCGGCTATGTGAAATGGGATATGAACCGGTACATGACGGAGATCGGCTCCGCCGCCCTGCCGCCCGAACGGCAGCGGGAAACGGCGCACCGGTACATGCTCGGGCTGTACCGGCTGCTCGACCGGCTGACCCGCGAATTTCCGCATATTCTGTTTGAAAGCTGCGCCAGCGGCGGCGGACGCTTCGATCCCGGGATGCTGTATTACATGCCCCAGACGTGGACGAGCGACAACACCGACGCGGTCGCCCGCTTGAAGATCCAGTACGGCACGAGCCTCGTCTATCCCGCCGTCAGCATGGGCGCCCATGTGTCGGCCGTGCCCAACCACCAGGCGGGCCGCGTCACGCCGCTGGATATGCGCGCGCATGCGGCCATGTCCGGCAATTTCGGGTACGAGCTGGACGCGACCGCCCTGACGGAAGAAGAACAAGCACGGGTGCGGGAGCAGGTCGCGCTGTACAAGGAGATCCGGCATCTGGTCCAGTTCGGCGATTTGTACCGGCTGCGCAGTCCGTTCGAGGGCAACGAGGCGGCCTGGATGTATGTGAGCGAAGACCGGTCGGAGGCGGCGGTGTTCTATTTCCGCGTGCTGGCCGAGGCGAATGAGCCGCTGCGGCGCCTCCGGCTGAAGGGCTTGAACCCGGACGCCGATTACCGGCTTGAGCCGCTCGACGGGCGGGAGGACGCGAACGGCGCGGGCATGGTGTACGGCGGAGACCATCTGATGTGGGCGGGCCTGCACGCCGATACGGGCTTCGGCGATTTCCAGAGCCGGCTGTGGCGGCTGAAGATGGTCCGCGAATCCAAATGAGACGTCTTTAACGGGAATGGCAAGCGGCTCTTGCGGGCGCGCTGCAATTCCCGTATTTTTTGGGCCGGAAAACCGATGTCCCGCCCTCTGCGTCATGTTCACCGTCCTCCGGGACGCCCGGCCCGGCGTTGAACCGCCGACAGCGCTGTTGTATGATAGGGAAGATACGCTGGATGCGAGAAGGCGGGATTGCCGCATGTTGGAGCGAAAAGAAGACTCGGCCGCTTCCCCGCCGGCCTGGAGCGCTGTCGTCGTCGCGGCGGGACGCGGCTCGCGCATGGGAACGGCCGAGCCGAAACAATATCTCGCGCTCGCCGGCAAGCCGATTCTGCTGCATGCGCTGGAACGGTTCGAGGCGATGCCGGAGATCGGCGAGATCGTGCTGGTGACCGGCGCGGACGAGATCGGGCGCTGCGAGGCGCTGTGCGCGGCGCACGGCCTGCGCAAGGTGCGGCGGATCGTCGCCGGCGGCGCGGAGCGGCAGCAGTCGGTGCACCGCGGGCTCGCCGCGGCGACGGGCGAATGGGTGCTCGTGCACGACGCGGTCCGGCCGCTCGTGACGCCCGAGGCGGTCAGGCGCTGCATGGCGCAGGCTGAAGCGGCGGGCGCCGCGGTGCTCGCCGTGCCGGTGAAGGACACGATCAAGGTCGTGGACGAGGCCGGCCGGATCGCGGCGACGCCGGACCGCCGCACGCTGCGGGCGGTGCAGACGCCGCAGGCGTTCCGGCGGGAGCTGCTGCTCGCCTGTCACGAGCGGGCGGCGCGCGAAGGGTTCGCCGCGACCGACGACGCGGGCGTCGTCGAGCGGTACGGCCATCCGGTCGCCGTTGCGGAAGGCGAATATTCGAACGTGAAGATTACGACGCCGGAAGATTTGACGGCAGCGGAATGGCTGCTGCGGATCGGCCGGCCGGGGGCGGCCGGCGCGCCTCCGGACGCGGGAGACGGCGGCAACACCAAAGGAGCGGGCAACATGATCCGGGTCGGACAAGGTTTTGACGTGCATGCGTTCGCGGAAGGACGGCCGCTCATTGTCGGCGGAGTGACGATTCCCCACGAGCGCGGGCTGCTCGGCCATTCGGACGCCGACGTGCTGCTGCATGCGATTGCGGACGCGGTGCTCGGCGCGCTGGGACTCGGGGATATCGGGAAACATTTTCCCGACACCGATCCGGCGTACAAGGACGCCGACAGCGTGAAGCTGCTCGAACACGTATGGTCGCTCGCGAAGGAGCGGGGCTACAGGCTCGGCAACGTCGATGCGACGATCATCGCGCAGCGGCCGAAGATGGCGCCTTACATTCCGCAGATGGCGCAGACCATCGCGCGCGTGCTGGAAGCGGACGAGCCGTCGCAGGTGAATGTGAAGGCGACGACGACGGAGCGGCTCGGTTTCACGGGCCGGGAAGAGGGCATGGCGGCACAGGCGGCCGTATGTCTGGTGAAGCAGGCTTAGAGGGGCGATGCAGCCCCGAATTTGATCATGACTGACAGCGGAAAGGGGATGCCGGGCATGACAAGCGGAGTGCGCGTCCGTTATGCGCCGTCGCCGACGGGGCATCTGCACATCGGCAACGCGAGAACGGCGCTGTTCAACTATCTGTTCGCGCGCAGCGCGGGCGGAAAATTCATCATCCGGATCGAAGACACCGACACGAAACGCAACGTCGAAGGCGGCGAGCAGAACCAGCTGCAATATTTGCGCTGGCTCGGCGTCGATTGGGATGAAGGCCCCGATGTCGGCGGGCCGTACGGTCCGTACCGGCAGACGGAGCGGCTGGACTATTACCGGGAGCTGACGGACGACCTGATGAAGCGCGGCCTCGCCTACAAGTGCTACTGCACGGAGGAAGAGCTGGAGCGGGAGCGCGAAGAGCAGGCGGCCCGCGGCGAGACGCCGCGCTATTCCGGCAGATGCCGGCACCTGACCGACGCGGAGCGCGCGGCTCTGGAAGCGGAAGGCCGCGAGGCGAGCGTCCGTTTCCGGGTGCCGGAAGGAAAAACGTACGCCTGGAACGATATGGTGAAGGGCGAGATTTCGTTCGAGTCCGAAGGCTTCGGCGATTTCGTCATCATGAAAAAAGACGGCATCCCGACCTACAACTTCGCGGTTGTCGCCGACGACCACGGGATGAAGATCAGCCATGTGCTGCGCGGCGAGGATCACATCTCGAACACGCCGCGCCAGCTCATGATCTATGAAGCGTTCGGCTGGGAGCCGCCGGTGTTCGGCCATATGACGCTGATCGTGAACGAGCAGCGGAAGAAGCTGAGCAAGCGCGACGAGTCGATCATCCAATTCATTGAGCAATACGACAAGCTCGGCTATCTGCCGGAAGCGCTGTTCAACTTCATCGCGCTGCTCGGCTGGTCGCCGGAGGGCGAGCAGGAGATCTTCACCCGGGAAGAGCTGACGAAGATCTTCACGCCGGCGCGGCTCAGCAAGAGCCCGGCCGTGTTCGACACGCAGAAGCTGGCGTGGATGAACAACGACTACATCAAGCGGGCCGACGCGGACCGGATCGCGGCGCTCTGCGTGCCGCATCTGCAGGCGGCGGGTTTCCTGCCGGCGGAGCCGGATCAGGCGCAGCTGGAGTGGACGAAGCGGCTCGTGGCGCTCGTCCAGGAGAAGCTGCGCAGCGCGGCGGATATCGTGCCGCTCGCCGAGGTGTTCTTCCGCGATGACCTCGCGGACGAGCCGGAGGCGGCCGAGGTGCTGCGCGAGGAGCATGTGCCGACGGTGCTGCGCGCGTTCCTGGATGCGCTCCGTTCCGCGGACGGCGAATGGACGGCGGAGGGCGTCAAGGCGCTGATCAAGGGTGTGCAGCAGGCGACGGGCTTCAAGGGCAAGCAGCTGTTCATGCCGATCCGCGCGGCCTTGACGGGCCAGACGCACGGTTCGGACCTGAACGAGACGATCGTGCTGCTCGGCCGGGAGAAAGCGGTGCAGCGCCTGCAGAAGCGGCTGGGTTGACGTTCCGGGTTGAGAGTTTCGGGCCGGCTGACGGTTCAGGTCCGATGCGGCGCTGGCCGTTCGTCCGACATAGTGCAAAAATGCACCTTATTTCAGCCCCAATTGCCGGGAAGATTTCATTTGGTGCAAAAATGCACTTTATTCCAAGCTCCGATTGCCGGACAGGCCTCATATAGTGCACAAATGCACTACATTCGCCCAATTCCCGAAAAAGCGGCGAAATATAGTGCATTTTTGCACTGCGCGGCCGGCGGAATGACGGCCAACCCGGCGGATTGCAAGATTGCGCACCGCACGCTATACTACAGACAGACGGGCTCCCGTCATGGCGGGAGCGATCAGACAAGCGATACAGACGACAAGCGTTGAACAGGAGAAGTACGTTCCGGCAGGAATCGCAGAGAGGACAACCGGCATGCGAGCGGCTGAAAGCCCGCGCCTGCCGGCTGGAAGTTGTCCATTCCGCGGAACCGAACATGCGCCTGGGAGCTTCGCCCCGAACCCGCGGCCCCTCAAATGCCGGCGGCAGTAGGCGGCGGCGGGTCGCGCCGTTACACGCGGCAAGAGACGGGAACCGACCGTGTCTCCGGACCGTTCGCTTCAAGCGAACGGAGGAGAGGGGTTCCCAGGCAGAGTGGAACCGCATCGACCGTGCCTCTGCAGCTTCGGCTGCAGAGGCTTTTTGGCGTGGGAGACCGGCGGGGCGCCGGGCGCGATGGACGGAACGGACGGTGTATGCGAAGTCGTTTTTCAGGGGGTGGGAAGGATGTTTCGTCGGCTGAGGTCGGACATTCAGGCGGTATTCGATAACGATCCCGCGGCGCGCAGCTGGTTCGAAGTCGTCTTCACATATTCCGGACTGCATGCCATCTGGTTCCACCGGATGGCGCATGCGCTGTACAAGCGGAAGTTCTACACGCTTGCGCGCATCATCTCGCAGTTCAGCCGGTTCATGACCGGAATCGAAATCCACCCCGGCGCGAAAATCGGCAACCGGCTGTTCATCGACCACGGGATGGGCGTCGTCATCGGCGAAACGTGCGAGATCGGCGACGACGTGGTCATCTATCAAGGCGTCACGCTCGGCGGCACGGGCAAGGAGAAAGGCAAGCGCCATCCGACGATCGGCAACAACGTCGTCATCGGCTCGGGGGCGAAAGTGCTCGGCTCGTTCAAGGTCGGCGACAACTCGAACATCGGCGCGAACTCCGTCGTCGTGCGGGAAGTGCCGCCGAACAGCACGGTCGTCGGCATACCCGGACGAATCGTCCGGAGCAACGGCCGCCGGGTCGACCGGCTTGACCATACGAAAATTCCGGACCCGATCATGGAGATGTTCCGCAGCATGCAGCGGGAGATCGAGGAGCTTCGGGGAGAGCTGGAAACGTTGAAGCGGGAAGCGGCAGACCGTCAGGCGGGGGCGCAGGCCGCGGAAACCGCGCCGGAGCGGGACGAGGCGGACTTGCACAAGCTCAAGATCACGACCGGAGGAGACGCGTGACATGGCAGAAGGCCAAATCAGAATCTATAACACGATGTCGCGGGAGAAAGAAGTGTTCGTCCCGCTGACGCCGGGCAAAGTAAACATGTACGTATGCGGACCGACCGTCTACGACTACATCCATATCGGCAACGCGCGGCCGGTGATCTTTTTTGACGTGGTGCGGCGGTATCTGGAAGCGGTCGGCTACGATGTGAACTATATCATGAACTTCACGGACGTGGACGACAAGCTGATCCGCAAGTCCGCGGAGACCGGCTCGACGGTGCCGGAGGTGGCGGATAAGTACATCGCGGCGTTCAATGAGGACATCGAGGCGCTCGGCGTGCGGAAGGCGACGGTCAACCCGCGCGTCATGCACCATATTCCCCAGATCATTGCGTTCATCCAGGGGCTTGTCGAACGCGGATATGCGTATGAAAGCGGCGGCGACGTCTATTTCCGGACGCTGAAATTCCCGGAATACGGCAAGCTCTCGCACCAGAATCCGGAGGAGCTGCAATACGGCATCCGGATCGAGGTCGGCGAGAAAAAGGAGAATCCGCAGGATTTCGCGCTGTGGAAGGCGGCGAAGCCGGGAGAGATTTTCTGGGAGAGCCCGTGGGGACCGGGCCGGCCGGGCTGGCACATCGAGTGCTCGGCGATGGCGCGGGAGTATGCGGGCGACACGCTCGACATCCACGGCGGCGGCCACGACCTGCAGTTCCCGCATCACGAGTGCGAAGTCGCGCAATCGGAGTCGCTCACCGGCAAGCCGCTGGCGCGGTACTGGATGCACAACGGCTACATCCACATCAACAATGAGAAAATGTCGAAGTCGCTCGGCAACGGCATCACGGTGAAGGAACTGCTCAAGCGGACGAAGCCGGCGGCGGTGCGCTATTTCATGCTGTCGACGCACTACCGGAGCCCGCTCAACTTCACCGACGAGACGATCCGGCAGGCCGAGAACAGCATCGAGCGGATCGTGAACTGCCATGTGAATTTGAACCACCGGCTGGCCGCCCTCGGCAGCCGCGGCGCCGCCGAAGCGGAGCAGGCGCGCGCGTCCGGATCGACCGGCGAGCCGGAGCTCGATCGGCGGATCGCGGAGATCCGCGCCCGTTTCCATGAGAAGATGAGCGACGATTTCAACACGCCGGACGCGGTGACCGCGCTGTTCGACCTGGTCAGCGAGGCGAACCAGGCGCTCAAGCGGGAAGTGCTGTCGGGCGCCGTCATCCGGGTGCTGCTCGATGAGCTGGAGGCGATCGACCGCGTGCTCGGCTTCCTGCCGCCGGCGGACGCCGCGCAGCTGGGAGACGAAGAGATCGAGCGGCTGATCGCGGAGCGGACGGAAGCGCGCCGGAACAAGAATTGGGCGCGCGCGGACGAGATCCGCGATCTGCTGGCGGAGCGGGGCATCGTGCTCGAGGACACGCCGCAAGGCGTGCGCTGGCGCCGCAAATGAACGATCGGACGAAATCCGGAGAATGGCCGGTTACGCCGCCGGCCAAGCCGCTGAACCTCATGAATCCCGTGGTGCTCGCCTACGTCGGCGACGCCGTGTTCGAATTGCTGGTTCGCCAGCATCTGGCGGCCAGGCCGAATCACAAGCCGGATGAGCTGCACCGCGGCGCCGTCCGGTTCGTCTCCGCGAAGGCGCAGCGCGTGCTGCTCGAGATACTGCAGCCGCACTTGACGGAGGAAGAAGCCGAGATCGTCCGCCGGGGACGCAACGCGAAGTCCGGCGCGCCGCCCAAGGGCGCGGACATCCGCGATTACCGGCATGCGACGGCGTTGGAGTGCCTGTTCGGCTGGCTGTATTATGCGGGAAAGTTCGACCGCATGGCGGAGCTCTTGCGCCTGACGGAATTGGGCGAGCCGTCCGCGGGCGCGGATGCCGCAGTTCATCGCAAGGAGGATGACCGATGACCGGTCGGGAAGACAGCAAGCATCAAGATGAAATCATCGCCGGCAGGCATCCGGTGCTGGAGGCGCTCAAGGCCGGCCGGGAGATCCACAAAATCTGGATCGCCGAAGGCGTCCAGCGCGCGCTGATCCAGCCGATCGAGGCGGAAGCGCGCCGGCGCGGCATCGTGATCCAGACGGTGGACCGGCGCCGGCTCGATCAGCTCGCGCAGGGGATCGCCCACCAGGGCGTCGCCGCGCAGGCGGCGGCCCACCGCTACGCGGAGCTGGACGAGCTGCTCGAAGCGGCCGAGGCGAAGGGGGAGCCGCCGCTCCTTCTGCTGCTGGACGAGATCGAGGATCCGCACAACCTCGGTTCCATTCTGCGCACGGCCGAATGCGCGGGCGCGCACGGCGTCGTCATTCCGAAGCGGCGCTCGGCGGGCCTTACGGCCGCCGTGTACAAGGCGTCGGCCGGCGCGGCCGAGTTCGTGCCCGTCGCCCGGGTTACGAACCTGGCGCAGACGATCGACCGGCTGAAGGAGCGCGGCCTCTGGATCGCCGGCGCCGACGCGGGCGCGCGGGACGACGTCTACCGCGCGGACCTGACGCTGCCGCTGGCCATTGTGATCGGCAGTGAAGGCCGCGGCATCGGCCGGCTCATCCGGGACAAATGCGATTTTCTCGTCAAACTGCCGATGTTCGGCAGGATCAATTCACTGAACGCCTCCGTCGCCGCGGGCGTCCTGCTGTATGAAGCCGTCCGACAGCGGACCGCCGCGCTGGAAGCAGCCGGAGGCAGCGGTCTGTCTCCGGAGCGGGACGGCTGACATGTCCGCGGGTCGGGAAGTCGTGCTCCTGGTCGACGGCTACAACATGATCGGCGCATGGCCCGAACTGGAAAGGCTGAAGGAACGCGACTTCGAGGAAGCGCGCGACCGGCTGCTGGATCTGCTCGCCGAATATCAGGGTTACTCCGGCACGCGGGTGTACGTCATTTTTGACGCGCACCAGGTGCCCGGTCTCGGCCGGACTTACAAGCAGCAGAAGCTGACCGTCATCTATACGAAGGAAAACGAGACCGCGGACGAATGCATCGAACGGCTCGTCGGCGAACTGTCGGGACGGGGGCGGCACATCTATGTCGCAACCTCCGACCTCGTGGAGCAGCATGTCGCTTTCGGCAAGGGCGCGCTGCGCATTTCGGCCCGCGAATTGCTGATCGAGATCGAGCAGAACCGCAAATTCATCGGCGACGCCCTCCGCCGGACGCCGCCGGTAAAGCGCAATCCGCTGGACAGCCTGCTGGATCTGGACATCCGCACCAAGTTGGAGCGGATGCGGCGCGGCGGCATCGATTCGGACGATGCGGACAAAGCGTAAATTCTGCCGCCGGTCCGGCTTTTTTTAACCCCAAAAATGAGTGAGTACTCACTTGACTGACAGAGGAAGCCAGGTTTATGCTGGATTCAAGGAATAGTGAGTGATTACTCACTCTTGTAACGGGAGGGGTTGCCATGTCCCGCGAACAGGCCGCGTGCATCTCGGTCCGCGGCGTCACCCGCAAGTTCGGCGACAAGGAAGTGCTTCACGGCATTACGCTGACGGTCCGCTCCGGCGAGATTTTCGGCTTGCTCGGTCCTTCCGGCTCGGGCAAGACAACCCTGGTCAAGATGCTGGCCGGCATCGACAAGGCGACCGGCGGCGAGATCGACGTGCTCGGCATCCGCATGCCGAAGCTGCAAATGTTGAGCCGGATCGGATACATGGCGCAATCCGATGCATTGTATGCGGAGCTGACCGCCCGGGAGAACCTCGCGTTCTTCGGATCGCTGTACGGCCTGCGCGGCGGCAGGCTGAAGACGCGCATGCGGGAAGCGATGGAACTGGTGGACCTGACCGCGCACCTGAACCGCCCCGTCAGCGCGTACTCGGGCGGCATGAAGCGCCGCTTGTCGCTGGCCATCGCGCTGCTGCACGAGCCGGAGGTGCTCATCCTCGACGAGCCGACCGTCGGCATCGATCCCGTGCTGCGCAAGTCGATCTGGGACGAGCTTGAGTCCCTGAGCCGGCGGGGCACGACGGTGATCGTCACGACGCATGTCATGGACGAAGCCGGGAAATGTCACCGGCTCGGCATGCTCCGCGGCGGCCGTCTGATCGCCGAAGGCACGCCGGAGGCGCTCAAGGCTGCGTCGGGAGCTGCATCCATCGAGGAAGCATTTCTCCATTACGGGGGTGTCCGCGCATGAGAGTCCGCGCCCTGATCGTCCGGATCATCCGCCAGTTCATCCATGACAAGCGGACGCTGGCGCTCTTGATCATCGTCCCCCTGGTCGTGCTGTCGCTGATCTACCTGGTTTTCGACGGCGATACGTATCAGCCGAAAATCGGCGCCGTCCAGGTGCCGGACCCGATCACGCAGCATCTCGTCGAACACCATGCCGAAGTGACGGTGTACGGCAGCGCGGAGGACGCCGAGCAAGCGCTCGCCGGCCGGGAGATCGACGCGATCGTCCGGATGGATGCCGGCGCGCCCCGGGTGAAGCTGGAGGGCAGCGATCCGTCGAAGAACCGCGCCGTCATGGCGGTGATACAGGCGGCCATGCAGGATCTAGCCGTCTTGCAGAGCCGGGCGGGCGCCGTCACCTTGCCTGCCTTTGAATATCTGCACGGCGGACCGGACATGTCGGCCTTCGACAGCCTCAGCCCCGTATTGATCGGCTTGTTCGCGTTTTTCTTCGTTTTTCTGATCGCGGGCGTATCCTTCCTGCGGGAGCGGACCAGCGGCACGCTGGAGCGTCTGCTCGCCACGCCGCTGCGCCGCTGGGAGATCGTGGCCGGCTATACGGCGGGCTTCGGCCTTTTCACGAGCCTGCAGGCGGTGCTGATCGCGGGCTACGCCGTCGGCGCGCTCGGGAGCCTCATGGTCGGATCGTTCGGGTACGTGCTCCTGATCATGCTGCTTCTGTCGCTGACCGCGCTGAGCCTCGGCACATTCCTGTCCGCGTTCGCCGACACGGAGTTCCAGATGATCCAGTTCATTCCGCTCGTCATCGTGCCGCAGGTGTTCTTCTCCGGCCTGTTCGATCTGGAGAACATCTCCCCGTGGCTCCGCTGGCTGTCGCATGTGACGCCGCTGAAATACGGCGCGGACGCGCTCAGGGACGTCATGATCCGCGGCGAAGGCTGGAGCGCCATCGCGCGCGAGGTCTTCATCCTGCTCGGGCTTGCGCTCGTCTTCATGGCGGCCAACGTGCTCGCATTGCGCAAGCATCGGAAAATATAGTAACCTGAGGTGGCAGACGATTTTCGAGGGGAGCGAGGAGAGAGCCGCCATGTCAGACGAGAAGGAACAATGGCTGGTCGACTTGCTCCGCCGGCTGGAAGACGATGACGGGAAGAAAACCGAGAAGCAGATCCGGATCATCGAGGCGGCCGTGGAGGTGTTCTCGGAGAAGGGGTTCGCCGCCGCTTCCACGAGCGAGATCGCGCAGCGGGCCGGCGTCGCGGAAGGGACGATCTTCCGTCATTACAAGACAAAGAAAGACCTGCTGCTGACGATCGCCGGTCCGGTCGCGGCCAAGTTGTTCGCGCCGTTCCTCATGCGCGATTTCGCCAGGCTGCTGGAACTTCCGTACGACCGGGTCGAAGATTTCTTGCGCGCGATCTTGCGGGACCGGCTGGAATTCGCCCGCAAGAACATGAAACTGATCAAGATTCTGGTCCACGAGGTGCCGTTTCAGCCGGAGCTGCTCGCGCAGGTCAAGGAGCTGTTCACCCATATCGTCGTCACGCGGGTCGAGAAGGCCGTCAAGCATTTCCAGGCGCAGGGCGCGCTGAAGGAGATACCGCCGTGGCGCGTCATCCGGTCGACCGTCAGCCAGTTCGTCGGCATGATCGTGTTCCACGTCTTCCTGGCGCCGGATTTTCCGTTCGACGAGGAAGAAGAGATCGAGCGGACGGTGGACATTCTCCTGCACGGCATCGCCGGAAGGCCTTCCTGACGAGAACGCGCATTCCAAAGCCCGGCAGCGGCGGCAGGGAATGGCGCGGCGTCCGTTTCCGGCATGATCCCATTGGTTACAATAAATGCCGGCCCGCCCTTGTTGACGCTCCAAAAGATCATCCTTTATACTGAATCTATTATTGCGCCGCTTCGAGCGGGCTCGGATGCGTACACGTCTTGCAGGCCGGAGGGATAGTTCGTGGGCGTCGACCTCAAAGCAGCGCGTATGCGTGAATATGAATCGAGATCGGACGAAGACATTGTCGAGGCGGTGCGCGAAGGCGACAGCGATGCGCTGGAGTACCTGATCAACAAATACAAGAATTTTGTCCGGGCCAAGGCCAGGTCGTATTTCCTGATCGGCGCGGACCGCGAAGACATCGTCCAGGAAGGCATGATCGGCCTCTACAAGTCGATCCGCGACTTCAAGGGCGACAAGCTCGCGTCGTTCAAGGCGTTCGCCGAGTTGTGCATCACGCGGCAGATCATCACCGCCATCAAGACGGCCACCCGGCAGAAACATATCCCGCTGAACTCCTACATTTCGCTGGACAAGCCCATCTACGACGAGGATTCCGACCGGACGCTGATGGATGTTCTGAGCGGATCGCGCGTATCCGATCCCGAAGAACTGATCATCAACCAGGAAGAGTTCGTCGGGCTGGAGGACAAGATGGCCGAGATTCTGAGCGATCTCGAGCGCCAGGTGCTCATGCTCTATCTGGACGGCCGGTCCTACCAGGAGATTGCGGTCGATCTGGACCGGCACGTGAAGTCGATCGACAACGCGCTGCAGCGCGTCAAGCGCAAGCTCGAGCGCTACCTGGAAATCCGGAATATCGGCGGTTAAGGGCATCGCGGTCGCAGGCGGCCGCCAGGTGATTCGGAAGCGCTAACACTGGAAAACGCGCGTCAATGCCGAAAGCGGCCGGAGCCGTCGGATGCCCGGCGGCTTCCGGATGCGGATTTCGATGCTCCGACGGATTTGGACCCGATATCGTGCAAAAATGCACCAGATTTGCGGGCCAAGCGCCGGAATCGCCCAATGTAGTGCAAAAATGCACCAGATTTACCGCATTCCGAGGTGTGGGTCCGAATTATGGTGCAATAATGCACCAGATTCGCACCCCATACACCGGTACCGCCCATTGTAGTGCAAAAATGCACCCAAATTCATCCGTGATCGCGATCAAGCCGATGAGGTGGAATGCATAGCACGGATGTGCGGCGCTGCGGGCACCGGTCGAAGGAAGGGTATGGCGGGTGGTTTTTTTGTCCAGAATGGTTGAAACGGGAAACATTGGCGCGGCTCGCTGCGGAAAGCACCCGCACATTGTGCGTTGACACGGGACATCCGTTATGCTAAAGTGGGTTAGGTAGCCCCATATATTGCGAACGGTTTATTTTTTTTGCGCTTTATCCTGTGACCGGCCTTGCCGTACACGGGACGGCAGACCGTGTCGCCCGGGCAACTGATCCCGGCGGTTCGCCGGAATGCTGCACACGGCATTTTCATGTTCGGGAGGTGTACTACACATGCGGGTGATCATTACGCTGGCTTGCACGAATTGCAAACAACGGAACTATACGACGACCAAGAACAAGCGGACGACCCCCGACCGCATCGAGATGAGGAAGTTCTGCAAGTTCTGCAACGAGCACACGCCTCACCGCGAGACGAGATAGGCACTGGAGGTGTTGACGTGACCTTCCTGGCGAGAATGAAACAGGGCTTCGGTTCGACGATCTCCTTTTTCTCCGACAGCTGGAACGAATTGAAGAAAGTCCGCTGGCCCAACCGCAAGGAGCTGACAGGCTACTCGATCGTCGTGTTCGTGGCGGTCATTTTCGTGACGATCTACTTCTGGGTACTGGACATCATCATCTCCGAGCTGCTCGAACTGATCGTTTGATGAACGAATCCGAAGGTGGCCTTGATTATGGAGAAACGATGGTATGTTGTCCATACGTACTCCGGGTATGAGAACAAGGTAAAAACGAATCTCGAGAAGCGGGTCGAATCGATGGGCATGCAGGACAAAATCTTCCGCGTGCTCGTCCCGACCGAGGAAGAAGTGGTCACCAAGGACGGGAAGAAGAAAACCGTTCAGCGCAAGGTGTATCCGGGCTATGTCCTCGTCGAGATGATTCAGACCGACGATTCCTGGTATGTCGTCCGCAACACGCCGGGCGTGACGGGGTTCGTCGGATCGACCGGATCGGGATCGAAGCCTACGCCGCTCATGCCGGAAGAAGTCGATCAGATCCTGAGACATATGGGCATGGAAGAGCCGAAACCGAAGATGGAATTCGAGCTGAAGGACACCGTCCGCGTCAAATACGGGCCTTTCACCGATTTCATCGGCACGGTGGAGGAAATCTTGTTCGACAAGAACAAGCTGAAAGTCCACGTCAATATGTTCGGAAGGGAAACCCCGCTTGAGCTCGATTATACTCAGGTGGAAAAGATATAATTATCCGGTTTCCGGCGTCCGCGCGCGCCTTGCGCGCGGCGGTGGGAGGGCTGCGGCAACATGCGTCCGGCGCGGCTGTTTGCGAAGCCGGCGTCCGATGCGTGGGAAGCGGTCCGTCTGACCACATTCCAGGGGCAGGAGGTGTTGCAAAATGGCAAAGAAAGTCATCAAGGTTGTGAAGCTGCAGGTTCCTGCGGGCAAGGCCAATCCGGCGCCGCCGATCGGTCCCGCGCTCGGTCAGGCCGGCGTGAACATCATGCAATTCTGCAAAGAGTTCAACGCCCGCACGGCTGACCAGGCTGGTCTGATCATTCCGGTCGTCCTTACCGTGTTCGAAGACCGTTCGTTCACGTTCGAGACGAAGACGCCGCCGGCAGCGGTGCTGCTTCGCATCGCGGCAGGCGTTGAGAAAGGCTCCGGCGAACCGAACAAGCGCAAGGTCGCCACGATCAAGCGCAGCAAAGTTCGCGAAATCGCCGAGCAGAAGATGCCCGACCTGAACGCGGCTTCCGTCGAAGCTGCGATGCGGATGGTCGAAGGAACGGCTCGTTCCATGGGCATTGTTGTAGAAGACTGATGGGTTTGGTTCCGCAGTCGCTCCGCGACTGCTTCGGTGAACGCTCCGCGTTCACTTTCGCGGATGCTTCGCATCCGCTTAAGTGGGAGGATGCCCGCAAGGGGATTGTCCGCTACAACCACACAAGGAGGAGAGCAACATGGCAAAGCGCGGCAAGAAATATCAGGAAGCCGCCAAGCTGATCGACCGCGACGCGGTTTATGAACCGCGCCAGGCGGTGGAGCTTGTGAAGAAAGCGGCAACCGCCAAGTTCGACGAATCGGTTGAAGTTGCCGTTCGTCTCGGCGTTGATCCGAAGAAGCAAGACCAGGCGGTGCGCGGTGTCGTCGTCCTGCCGCACGGCACGGGCAAGACGAAGCGCGTGCTCGTATTCGCCAAAGGCGAAAAAGCGAAAGAAGCTGAAGCAGCGGGCGCCGATTACGTCGGCGATTCCGACCTGATCAACAAGATTCAGCAAGGCTGGTTCGACTTCGACGTCTGCGTGGCGACGCCCGACATGATGGCGGAAGTCGGCAAGCTCGGCCGGATTCTCGGCGGCAAAGGGCTCATGCCGAACCCGAAGGCCGGCACGGTCACGTTCGACGTGGCGAAAGCCGTGCAGGAGATCAAGGCCGGCAAGATCGAATACCGTCTCGACCGCGCGGGTCAAATCCACGCGGCCATCGGCAAGGTATCGTTCGATGCCGAGAAACTGGAAGAGAACCTGCGGGCGCTCATCGACGCGCTGAACCGCGCGAAACCGGCAGCGGCCAAAGGGGTCTATCTGAAGAAGATCGCGATCTCTTCCACGATGGGGCCGAGCGTAACCGTCAACACGGCGGCCTATCGTTAAGCAACAGCGCACATCCAAATCGAATATGCGTACCGTAGACAGTAGGTGCCGCAAGGCTTAATGTCCTACCGAGGTGCTATGAATAGACGCGATGCGCCGGAAGGTATGTTCCGGCGGCGCACGTCATGGCCTCCGCTGTCTGCGGAGGCCATGTTCATGCATCGGACTAAGCCGACAGGTTGCGGATGCGCGACTCTATATACGGGAGGTGTCCATCATGGCAAACGCCAGGATCATCCAGGAGAAGCAGCAGATCGTTGAAGAAATTACGGCGAAACTTCGCGAAAGCGCGACAACGGTCCTCACCGACTACCGCGGCCTGAACGTCGCCCAGGTGACGGAACTTCGCCGCAAGCTGCGCGAAGCGGGCATCGAGTTCCGGGTGCTGAAGAACACCCTCATCCGCCGCGCGACGGCGAACGCCGAACTGACGGAACTGGATTCGGTGCTCACCGGTCCGACGGCCGTTGCGTTCGGCAAGGACGATGCCGTGGCTCCGGTCAAGATTCTGAGCCAATTCGCGAAGGAGAACGAGGCGCTCAAGATCAAGGGCGGCGTGGTCGAAGGCCGCGTTGTCGGATTCGACGAGATCAAGGCGCTGGCGGATCTTCCGTCCCGCGAAGGCCTGCTCTCCATGCTGCTCAGCGTGCTGCAGGCTCCGGTCCGCAACTTCGCGCTCGCCGTCAAGGCGGTCGCGGACAAGAAGGAAGCGGAAGCTTAATCGCACAGATATATTGCGCATAATCCGCTGCCCGGTCGGGCATGCGGCAAAACTTCAATCCTGATGGAGGGTAATCCTATGTCGAAGGAACAAATTCTTGAAGCGATCAAGGGCATGACGGTCCTTGAACTGAACGAACTGGTAAAAGCGATCGAAGAAGAATTCGGCGTAACGGCCGCAGCTCCGGTTGCGGTTGTTGCAGGCGGCGCAGCCGGCGGTGCCGAAGCTGCTGAACAATCGGAATTCGATGTCATCCTGGCAAACGCCGGCGCATCGAAGATCAATGTCATCAAGGTTGTCCGCGAAGTTACGGGCCTCGGCCTGAAGGAAGCGAAAGACCTGGTCGACAACGCTCCGAAGCCGCTGAAAGAGAAAGTCAGCAAGGAAGAGGCCGAGTCGATCAAGGCGAAGCTCGAAGAAGCTGGCGCTACCGTCGAACTGAAGTAATCGTCTGTGTCGAACCCCTTGAAGCATGGCTTCGGGGGGTTCGTCGTCATTATGGCCAGGTGCGCGGCAACCGGCCGGGAGGTGTGCTGCATGTCCGAACACTATTACACGAAGACGCCGCGGTCTGTCAGCGGCCGAAAGCGGATCGAAGCGGTGCTGCGCGGCAGACGGCTGGCATTTGCAACGGATGCGGGGGTCTTTTCGAAATCGGGCGTCGACTTCGGCAGCAGGCTGCTGATCGAGACGGCGGACATCCCGGACGGCGCGCGCGTGCTGGACGTCGGCTGCGGTTACGGCCCGATCGGCCTCGCGATCGCGGCCGCGCGGCCGTCCGCGCACGTCACCATGATTGACATCAACGAGCGGGCCGTGAAGCTGGCGCGCGAGAACGCGGAACGGAACGGCATCCGCAATGTGACGATTCTGGAAAGCGATCTGTTCGAGGCGGTGCGCGATCAGACCTTCGACGCCGTGCTGACCAATCCGCCGATCCGGGCCGGGAAGGCGGTCGTGCATCGGATTTTCGAAGAGGCTTTTGAGCGGCTGGTCCCGGGCGGCGCCCTGTGGGTCGTCATCCAGAAGAAACAGGGGGCTCCTTCGGCCGAAGCGAAGCTGGAAGAAATTTTCGGAGCAGACAACGTGAGGATGTCGGCACGGGACAAAGGTTATTGCATTCTGCGGGCGGAACGGTCAAACATTTGTTGACTCGCCTTCTTGCCTGTGGTATCATTATAAAATGTCAGCATTAAAATAGGGCACAAGTCTTTTGTCCGCCGTTTGTCAAGTGCAAATTTCAATAGGCGGAACGGACCGTGTCCATGATCCGGCGGATTCAGGTATAATGACTGTCTTTTCGGTGAAAATGATTAAACATATGGGGATTTCTGCCTCAACCGGAGGAGTGCGGCGCTTCGGCCGTTTTCCGTTTTCGCGGCTGCCCGCGCGCGGCAGGTACCGGTTCGGCGGCGATTCGCGGCACGACGGTCTTTAACCGGGCGCATGCGTCCGGTAAGGCCTTTCTTTCGTCTATGGGCGTTTTCAGGCCGCCGCTAAATACCGCGGCGGATTGATCATATAGCAAGGCAAGGCTGCAAGTCAACCATGAGGGGTGGGGTAAAGTTGGCAGGACATCTCGTTCAGTATGGCCGACGCACGCGCAGGAGCTATTCCCGCATCAAAGAAGTGCTCGAAGTACCGAACCTGATTGAAATCCAGCAGAAATCGTATCAGAAATTTCTGGAGCGCGATCTGCTCGAGCTGTTCCAGGACATTTCGCCGATTACGGATTTCACGGGCAACTTGTCGCTCGAGTTCATCGACTATTCCTTGGGCGAACCGAAATATACGGTGGATGATGCGAAGGAACGCGATGTGACGTACGCCGCTCCGCTCCGCGTCAAGGTGCGCCTCATCAACAAGGAGACCGGCGAGGTGAAGGAGCAGGAGGTGTTCATGGGCGATTTTCCGCTCATGACCGAGACCGGCACGTTCATCATCAACGGCGCGGAACGCGTCATTGTCAGCCAGTTGGTCCGATCCCCCAGCGTGTACTTCAGCACGAAGGTTGACAAGAACGGCAAGAAAACCTACACGGCGACGGTTATTCCGAACCGCGGCGCATGGCTCGAGCTCGAGACGGACGCGAAGGACATCATCTACGTCCGGATCGACCGCACGCGGAAGATTCCTGTCACCGTGCTGCTCCGCGCCCTCGGTTTCGGCACGGATGCCGAAATTCTCGACTTGCTCGGTCAGGATGAGTTCATCCGCAACACCCTCGACAAGGACAACACCGATTCCGTCGAGAAGGCGCTCATCGAAATCTATGAACGGCTCCGTCCGGGCGAACCGCCGACGCTCGAGAACGCGAAGAGTCTGCTCGTCGCCCGTTTCTTCGATCCGAAGCGGTATGACCTGGCGAACGTGGGCCGTTACAAAATCAACAAGAAGCTGAATATCAAGAACCGGCTGTTCAACCAGCGGCTCGCGGAGACGCTCGTCGATCCGTCGACCGGCGAGATTATCGCCGAAGCGGGACAGGTGATCGACCGCCGGCTGCTTGACCAGATCACGCCGTACCTGGATGGCGGCGTCGGCTTCAAGACGTACCATGTCGCGAACGGGGTGCTGGATGCCGACAGTATTCCCCTCCAGGCAATCAGCGTATTCTCGCCCAATGAGGACGGGAAGATCGTCAAGATCATCTCGAACGGCAATATCGACAAGTCGGTCAAGCACATTACGCCGGCCGACATCATCGCGTCGATCAACTATTTCATCAATCTGCTGCACGGCATCGGCAGCACGGACGACATTGACCACCTCGGCAACCGCCGCCTCCGTTCGGTCGGCGAGCTGCTGCAGAACCAGTTCCGCATCGGCCTCTCCCGGATGGAACGCGTCGTCCGCGAGCGGATGTCGATCCAGGACGCGAATGCGATCACGCCGCAGGCGCTGATCAACATCCGTCCGGTCATCGCAGCGATCAAGGAATTCTTCGGCAGCTCGCAGCTGTCGCAGTTCATGGACCAGACGAACCCGCTGGCCGAGCTTACGCACAAGCGCCGGCTGTCCGCGCTCGGTCCGGGGGGTCTCACGCGGGAACGCGCGGGCTTCGAAGTGCGCGACGTCCATCCGTCCCACTACGGCCGGATGTGTCCGATCGAGACGCCGGAAGGTCCGAACATCGGCCTGATCAACTCGCTGTCGACGTACGCGCGGATCAACGAGTACGGCTTCATCGAGGCGCCGTACCGCCGCGTCGATCCGGAGACGGGCATCGTCACGGACCATATCGATTATATGACGGCGGATGAAGAGGACAACTACGTCATCGCACAGGCGAACGCCGCGCTGACGCCGGAAGGCAAATTCGCGGACGACATGGTGATCGTCCGCTACAACAAGCAGGCGGACAACATCCTGACGATGCCGAGCGACCGCGTCGACTACATGGACGTGTCGCCGAAACAGGTGGTTTCCGTCGCGACGGCGCTCATCCCGTTCCTTGAGAACGACGACTCGAACCGCGCGCTCATGGGCGCGAACATGCAGCGTCAGGCCGTGCCGCTGCTCGTGCCGGAAGCGCCGCTCGTCGGCACCGGCATGGAGTACAAGGCGGCGAAGGACTCGGGCGTCTGCATCGTCTCGAAGTACGACGGCATCATCGAGCGCGTCACCGCGAACGAGATCTGGCTGCGCCGCGTCGAGACGATCGACGGCAAGCAGGTGACCGGCGATCTCGTGAAATACAAGCTGCACAAGTTCGAACGTTCGAACCAGGGCACCTGCATCAACCAGCGCCCGATCGTGAAGAAGGGCGAGTTCGTGAAGAAAGGCGACATTCTGGCGGACGGTCCGTCGACCGACCAGGGCGAACTGGCGCTCGGCCGCAACGTCGTCGTCGCCTTCATGACCTGGGAAGGGTACAACTACGAGGACGCGATCCTGCTCAGCGAGAAGCTGGTCAAGGAAGACGTGTACACCTCGATTCATATCGAAGAATACGAGTCCGAAGCGCGCGACACGAAGCTCGGACCCGAAGAGATTACGCGCGACATTCCGAACGTCGGTGAAGACGCGCTGAAGAACCTCGACGAGCGCGGCATCATCCGCGTCGGCGCCGAGATCAGCGCGGGCGACATCCTCGTCGGCAAGGTGACGCCGAAGGGCGTGACCGAGCTGACGGCGGAAGAGCGGCTGCTGCACGCGATCTTCGGCGAGAAGGCGCGCGAAGTGCGCGACACATCGCTCCGCGTGCCGCACGGCACCGACGGCATCGTCGTCGACGTCAAGGTGTTCACCCGCGAGAACGGCGATGAGCTGCCGCCGGGCGTGAACCAGCTCGTGCGCGTCTACATTGCGCAGAAGCGGAAAATTTCCGAAGGCGACAAGATGGCCGGACGCCACGGCAACAAGGGCGTCATCGCGCGCATCATGCCGGAGGAGGATATGCCGTTCCTGCCGGACGGCACGCCGGTCGACGTCGTCCTGAATCCGCTCGGCGTTCCGTCGCGGATGAACATCGGCCAGGTGCTCGAAGTGCACCTCGGCATGGCGTGCAAGCGGATGGGAATCTACGCCGCGACGCCGGTCTTCGACGGCGCGAACGAGGAAGACGTGTTCAACGCGATGGAAGAAGCCGGCATGCAGCGCAACGGCAAGACGATCCTGTACGACGGCCGGACGGGCGAACCGTTCGAGCGGGAAGTCACCGTCGGCGTCATGTACATGATCAAGCTGGCCCACATGGTCGACGACAAGATCCACGCCCGTTCGACCGGTCCGTACTCGCTCGTCACCCAGCAGCCGCTGGGCGGCAAGGCGCAGTTCGGCGGCCAGCGGTTCGGCGAGATGGAAGTGTGGGCGCTTGAAGCATACGGCGCCGCCTATACATTGCAGGAGATTCTGACCGTCAAATCCGACGACGTCGTCGGACGGGTGAAGACGTACGAATCGATCGTCAAGGGCGAAAACGTCCCCGAACCGGGCGTTCCGGAGTCGTTCAAGGTCCTCATCAAGGAGCTTCAGAGCCTCGGCATGGATGTGAAGATCCTGACCGAGAACGAAGAAGAGATCGAGATGAGGGAGATCGACGACGAGGAAGACGGCGCGGGCGACAAGCTCAACCTGAACCTCGAAGGATCGGAAGTCGGCATCGAGTGATCGGCGCCACGTGACTTCATCGTCAGACAAGGCATCGCCGCCCCGTCCAGCGGGCGGCCTCGCCTGCCTCGCGGCAGAGACTGAAGGAGGGTTGCTCCTTGTTGGATGTTAACAACTTCGAGTTTATGAAGATCGGCCTGGCTTCTCCGGACAAGATCCGTTCCTGGTCGCGCGGAGAAGTGAAGAAACCCGAGACGATCAACTATCGGACGCTCAAACCCGAGAAGGAAGGGCTGTTCTGCGAGAAAATTTTCGGTCCGACGAAGGACTGGGAGTGCCACTGCGGCAAATACAAGCGCGTGCGTTACAAAGGCGTCGTCTGCGACCGCTGCGGCGTCGAAGTGACGCGCGCGAAGGTGCGCCGCGAGCGGATGGGCCACATCGAGCTGGCCGCTCCGGTGTCGCATATCTGGTATTTCAAAGGGATTCCGAGCCGGATGGGGCTGGCGCTCGACATGTCGCCGCGTTCGCTCGAGGAGGTCATCTACTTCGCATCCTATGTCGTGACCGACCCGGGCGACACGCCGCTGGAGAAGAAGCAGCTCCTCTCCGAGAAGGAGTACCGCAGCTACCGCGAGAAGTACGGCTACGGTTTCCAGGCCGGCATGGGCGCCGAAGCGATCAAGAAGCTCCTGATGGACATCGACCTCGACCGCGAGATCGATATCCTCAAGGAAGAGCTGCGCACGGCGCAAGGCCAGCGCCGCAACCGCGCGATCAAGCGGCTTGAGGTGCTTGAGGCGTTCCGCAATTCGGGCAACCGTCCGGAATGGATGATTCTCGACGTGCTGCCGGTCATTCCGCCGGAACTGCGCCCGATGGTGCAGCTCGACGGCGGCCGGTTCGCGACGAGCGACCTGAACGACCTGTACCGCCGTGTCATCAACCGGAACAACCGGCTGAAGCGGCTGCTCGATCTCGGCGCGCCGGACATCATCGTGCAGAACGAGAAGCGGATGCTGCAGGAAGCCGTTGACGCGCTGATCGACAACGGCCGCCGCGGCCGTCCGGTTACCGGACCGGGCAACCGTCCGCTGAAATCGCTCAGCCATATGCTGAAGGGCAAGCAGGGCCGGTTCCGTCAGAATCTGCTCGGCAAACGGGTCGACTACTCCGGCCGTTCCGTCATCGTCGTCGGGCCGAGCCTGAAGATGTATCAGTGCGGCCTGCCGAAGGAGATGGCGCTGGAGCTGTTCAAGCCGTTCGTCATGAAGGAGCTCGTGAACAAGGGGCTCGCGCACAACATCAAGAGCGCGAAGCGCAAGGTCGAGCGCGTGAGCCCGGAAGTCTGGGACGTGCTCGAGGAAGTCATCCGCGAGCACCCGGTGCTGCTGAACCGCGCGCCGACGCTCCACCGCCTCGGCATCCAGGCGTTCGAGCCGACGCTCGTCGAAGGCCGCGCGATCAAGCTGCACCCGCTCGTCTGTACGGCGTACAACGCCGACTTCGACGGCGACCAGATGGCCGTGCACGTGCCGCTCTCGGCTGAAGCGCAGGCGGAGGCGCGCCTGCTCATGCTCGCTTCGGGCAACATCCTGAACCCGAAGGACGGCAAGCCGGTCGTTACGCCTTCGCAGGACATGGTCCTCGGCAGCTACTATCTGACGATGGACAATCCCGAGGCGAAGGGCACGGGCATGATGTTCGCCACGGTGAACGAAGCGATCTCCGCGTACCACCGCGACATCGTGTCGCTTCACGCGCGGATCGTCATCCCGGCGCGCGCGCTGAACAAGAAGATGTTCACGGAAGAGCAGGAGCGCTCGCTCATCGTGACGACGGTCGGGAAACTGATTTTCAACGAGATTTTCCCGGACACGTTCCCGTACATCAACGAAGCGACGAAGGACAACCTGCTCAAGGGCACGCCGGAACGCTGGTTCGTCAAGGAGAAGGGCGCGGACGTGAACGCGTACATCGCCCAGCTCCCGATCGCCAGCGCGGTGGGCAAGGAATATCTCGGTCAGATCATCGCGGAATGCTTCCGCCTGTACCAGACGACGACAACGTCGATCATTCTCGACAAGATCAAGCAGCTCGGCTTCACGTACTCGACGCGGGCCGGCATCACGATCGCGATTTCGGACGTTGTCGTGCCGGATGCGAAGAAGGACATTCTCGCCGAGTCCGAGGAGAAGGTCAGGGTCGTCACGAACCAGTACCGCCGCGGCCTCATCACGGACGAGGAGCGGTACGACCGCGTCATCGAGATCTGGGGTCAGACGAAGGACCGGATCACGGACGTGCTCATGAAATCGATGGACCGCTACAACTCGATCATGCTCATGGTCGATTCGAAGGCGCGGGGCAACAAGTCGCAGATCACGCAGCTCGGCGGCATGCGCGGCCTGATGGCGACGCCGTCCGGCCGGATCTTCGAGCTCCCGATCAAATCGAACTTCCGCGAAGGGCTGACGGTCCTCGAGTACTTCATCTCGACGCACGGCGCGCGGAAAGGTCTCGCCGACACGGCGCTCCGGACCGCGGACTCGGGTTATCTGACCCGCCGTCTCGTCGACGTCGCGCAGGACGTCATCGTGCGCGAAGAAGACTGCGGCACGGATAAAGGCATCACCGTCACGAAGATCCACGACGGCAAGGAAGTCATCGAGGATCTGTACGACCGGATCGAAGGCCGCTACACGGCGGCGGCGGTGCGCCATCCGGAGACGGGCGAGATCATCGTCGGCAAGGGCGAAATGATCGATGCCGAGATCGCGGAGAAGATCATCGCCGCCGGCATCGAGAAGCTGGAGATCCGCTCCGTGCTCAGCTGCCGCGCCCGCCACGGCGTCTGCAAGATCTGCTACGGCCGGAACCTGGCGACCGGCAAGCATGTCGAGATCGGCGAAGCGGTCGGCATCATCGCGGCCCAGTCGATCGGCGAGCCGGGTACGCAGCTTACGATGCGGACGTTCCACACGGGCGGCGTCGCCGGCGACGACATCACGCAAGGTCTGCCGCGGATCCAGGAGCTGTTCGAAGCCCGGAATCCGAAAGGCCAGGCGACGATCTCCGAGATCGACGGCGTCGTCAAGGATATCCGCGACGCGAAAGACCGGCGCGAGATCGAAGTCGAAGGCGAAGCGGAGACGAAGGTTTACTCGGTCAGCTACGGTTCGCGCATCCGCGTGAACATCGGCGACCGCGTCGAAGCGGGCGACGAGCTGACGGACGGTTCGATCGACCCGAAGGAGATGCTCCGGATCAAGGGTATCCGCGGCGTGCAGAACTACATCCTGCAGGAAGTGCAGCGCGTCTACCGGAACCAGGGCGTCGAGATCAACGACAAGCATATCGAGGTCATGATCAAGCAGATGCTCCGGAAAATCCGGATCGTCGATGCGGGCGACACGCAGCTCCTGCCGGGTTCGTACGTCGACATCCACGAGTACGAGGCGGCGAACCGCGAAGCGATTCTCGCGGGCAAGGAGCCGGCCGTCGCGAAGCCGGTGCTGCTCGGCATCACGAAGGCGTCGCTCGAGACGGACTCCTTCCTGTCCGCCGCATCGTTCCAGGAGACGACGCGCGTGCTCACGGACGCCGCGATCAAGGGCAAGGTCGACCAGCTGCTCGGCCTGAAGGAGAACGTCATTATCGGCAAGCTGATTCCGGCGGGCACGGGCATGGCCCATTACCGGAACATTCGCTTCGCCGGTCTGGAAGAAGACGAGCAGCAATCGGAAGAAGTGCTTGAAGGCGTAGCGGTCGAATCCTGATGCGCCGGACCTTCCGTCCGGGCGCGTCGGATGCGGCACACATCCGAGGGTAACGTTTGAACCGATTCCGAGGAAGGCGGCCTGGGCCGGCCGGACGAACCGATCGTCCGGACCGGCCCGGCGGCTGTCGGAGGGAGATTTCGATCCGACCGGCCGCAAAACGGACAAGTCTCTCCGAGGGGGATGAGTCGTTTTGCCTGAGAAGCAAGAACCGACAGGCGGCTTGCTTGTCAGAGGACTTGCGCCGAACCGGAAGTTGACGGTAAGACAAGCCGCGCGGTATGCGTTTGTCGGCCAAAGCTGTTCTGCTTGACACACCCTGGCAGCAGGTGATACTATATCGGAGTGTGCCTATAAGGATGGGGATCGTGCGCCTTCGCGAAAGGGAGGAGTCTCCATGCCCTGGAAGATCGGCACCAAGCAAACGACGAAAGCTGTGGAGCAAGGATTGGCCGCGCGGGTATTTGTCGCGCGCGATGCAGATCCTCGGTTGACGGGCAAGATTGTGGAGCTCTGCCGCCAAGCGGAGATCGAGGTCGAATGGGTGGACCGGATGGCCGATCTCGGCAAACGCTGCGGGATCGACGTCGGAGCCGCCTCGGCCGCCTGGATTCCGGATGGACCGTAAGGCAGGCGACGTTCGGGCCGGATTCACGAAAGGAATGCGGCGCGGGTTTTTGTCTGCTTATTGATGAACCGCCTGGATCTGTGGACTTGAAACACGCAGCGATTCAACCGACTCGCCCAAGGAAGGGGGTGGCAACATGCCAACAATCAACCAGCTCGTGCGCAAAGGCCGCAAAGCGAAGGTCGTCAAGTCGAAATCGCCGGCGCTGCAAAGAGGTTTCAACGCGCTCAAGCGCGAAGCGACCAACATCAGCTCGCCGCAGAAGCGGGGCGTCTGCACCCGTGTCGGCACGATGACGCCGAAGAAGCCGAACTCCGCCCTGCGGAAATATGCGCGGGTTCGTCTGACCAACCGCGTTGAGGTTACGGCATATATTCCGGGTATTGGTCACAATCTTCAAGAGCACAGCGTCGTGTTGATCCGCGGCGGCCGGGTCAAGGACCTTCCGGGTGTCCGCTATCATATCGTCCGCGGCGCGCTGGATACGGCCGGCGTGAACAACCGCAAGCAAGGCCGCTCCAAGTACGGCGCGAAGCGTCCGAAGGAAGGCAGCAAGTAATAGATCGGCTGACGATTGGAGAAACATGATGGAAGGAGGTTGGACCTATGCCACGCAAAGGACCGGTGCCGAAGCGCGATGTGCTGCCGGATCCGATCTATAACAGCAAGCTGGTGACGCGGCTCATCAACCGCATCATGATCGACGGCAAGCGCGGCGTCGCATCGAAAATTCTGTACGAAGCGTTTGAGATCGTCCGTGAACGCACGGGCAAGGATCCGATGGAAGTTTTCGAGGCGGCTCTCAAGAACGTTATGCCGGTGCTCGAAGTCAAGGCTCGCCGCGTCGGCGGCGCAAACTACCAGGTTCCGGTGGAAGTCAGACCGGAACGCCGGACGTCCCTGGGGCTCCGCTGGCTCGTCAACTACGCCCGCACCCGCGGCGAGAAGACGATGCAGGAGCGTCTGGCAGCGGAAATCATCGATGCTTCGAACAACACGGGCGCTGCCGTGAAGAAGCGCGAAGACACGCACAAGATGGCCGAGGCGAACAAGGCGTTCGCGCACTACCGCTGGTAGGATTCAGATTTTGGAAGGAGACAACAGCATGCCTAGACAGTTCTCCTTGAAAGATACGCGCAATATCGGGATCATGGCCCATATTGACGCCGGCAAGACGACCACCACGGAGCGCATCCTGTTCTATACCGGCCGTACCCACAAGATCGGCGAGGTGCACGAAGGCGCCGCGACGATGGACTGGATGGAACAGGAGCAGGAGCGCGGCATTACGATCACGTCGGCCGCGACGACCGCTCAATGGAAAGGTCACCGGATCAATATCATCGACACCCCGGGCCACGTCGACTTCACCGTCGAGGTCGAGCGCTCCCTGCGCGTACTGGACGGAGCCGTAGCCGTGTTCAGCGCGAAGGAAGGCGTTGAACCGCAGTCCGAGACCGTCTGGCGCCAGGCTGACAGGTACGGCGTGCCGCGGATCGCCTATGTCAACAAGATGGACATCATCGGTGCGGATTACCTCGCCGTCGTCCAGGACATGCGCGACCGTCTGCAGGCGAACGCCGTCGCGATCCAGCTGCCGATCGGCGCAGAGAACGAATTCCGCGGCATTATCGACCTGATCGAGCGGAAAGCGTACTTCTACAAAGACGACCTCGGCAAAGATATCGAAGTCGGGGACATTCCGGCCGATCTGGCCGACAAGGCCGAAGAGCTTCGCAATGAGCTCGTCGAGAAGGTCGCTGAAATCGACGAAGAGCTCATGATGAAGTATCTGGAAGGTGAAGAGATCACCGTTCCGGAACTGAAGGCGGCACTGCGCAAAGGCGTATGTTCCGTTCAGATTTTCCCGGTCGTCTGCGGCTCTTCGTACCGGAACAAAGGCGTTCAATTGATGCTGGACGCCGTCATCGAATATCTGCCGTCGCCGGTTGACGTGCCGGATATCAAGGGCACGCTCGAAGACGGCACGGAGACGACGCGCAAGTCGTCCGACGACGAGCCGTTCGCGGCACTCGCATTCAAGATCATGACCGACCCCTATGTCGGTAAGCTGACGTTCTTCCGCGTCTACTCCGGCATCCTGAACTCCGGTTCGTACGTGCTGAACGCCACGAAGGGCAAGCGCGAACGGATCGGCCGGATTCTGCAGATGCACGCGAACCATCGCGAGGAGATCACGGAAGTGTATGCGGGCGACATCGCCGCTGCCGTCGGCCTGAAGGACACGACGACGGGCGACACGCTCTGCGACGAGAAGCATCCGGTTATCCTGGAATCGATGAACTTCCCGGAACCGGTCATCGAGGTCGCGATCGAGCCGAAGACGAAGAACGACCAGGACAAACTGGGCGTCGCGCTGTCGAAGCTCTCCGAAGAAGACCCGACGTTCCGTGCCTACACGGACGAAGAGACCGGCCAGACGATCATCGCCGGCATGGGCGAGCTCCATCTGGAGATCATCGTCGACCGTCTGAAACGGGAATTCAAGGTCGAGACGAACGTCGGCAAGCCGCAGGTCGCATACCGCGAGACGTTCCGCACGCCGGCGCGCGTCGAAGGCAAATTCGTCCGCCAGTCGGGCGGCCGCGGTCAATACGGCCACGTCTGGATCGAATTCGAACCGCTTGAGCAAGGCGCGGGCTTCGTGTTCGAGAACAAGATCGTCGGCGGCGTCGTTCCGAAAGAATACGTGCCGGCCGTTCAAGCCGGTATCGAAGAAGCGATGCGCAACGGCGTCCTCGCCGGTTATCCGATGGTCGACATCAAGGCTACGCTCGTCGACGGTTCGTACCACGACGTCGACTCGTCCGAAATGGCGTTCAAGATCGCCGGTTCGCTGGCGCTCAAGGCCGCGAAGGACAAGTGTAACCCTGTGCTCCTCGAGCCGATCATGAAGGTCGAGGTCACGGTGCCGGAAGAATACTTCGGCGACGTCATGGGCACGCTCAGCTCCCGCCGCGGACGCATCGAGGGCACGGATACGCGCGCAGGCGCGCAAATCATCCGCGCGAAGGTGCCGCTCGGCGAAATGTTCGGCTACTCGACGACGCTTCGTTCGGGCACGCAAGGCCGCGGGGTGTTCTCGATGGAACTGTCCCACTATGAGGAAGTTCCGAAGTCGATTGCGGACGAGATCATCGCGAAGTACAAGGGAAGCAGCAACGAGTAAGCCTGCATGACGACATAACCGATGTGGTTACAGGACGGATGCCGCGGCGCCTTGCGCCGCGCCCCGCTCCACACATAACCCAATCCATCATCCCAAGGAGGAAATGGTTCAATGGCTAAGGCTAAATTCGAACGTACGAAACCGCACGTCAACATCGGCACCATCGGTCACGTCGACCATGGTAAGACGACGCTGACGGCCGCCATCACGACGGTTCTGTCGAAGAAGTATGGCGGCGGCGCTGCAGTCGCTTACGACCAAATCGACAAGGCTCCGGAAGAGCGCGAGCGCGGCATCACGATCTCGACCGCACACGTCGAGTACGAAACGCCGAACCGCCACTATGCGCACGTTGACTGCCCGGGCCACGCCGACTACGTCAAGAACATGATCACGGGTGCAGCTCAGATGGACGGCGCAATCCTCGTCGTATCCGCTGCTGACGGCCCGATGCCGCAAACGCGCGAGCACATCCTGCTCTCCCGTCAGGTCGGCGTTCCGTACATTGTCGTATTCCTGAACAAGTGCGACATGGTTGAAGACGAAGAGCTGCTCGAACTCGTTGAAATGGAAGTTCGCGACCTGCTGAGCGAATACGAGTTCCCGGGCGACGACACGCCGATCATCCGCGGTTCCGCTCGCGAAGCGCTCGAAAATCCGGACGGTCCGTGGGCTGACAAGATCGTTGAACTGTTCGAAGCGATCGACTCCTACATCCCGACGCCGGAACGCGACGTCGACAAGCCGTTCCTCATGCCGGTCGAAGACGTATTCACGATCACCGGCCGCGGTACGGTTGCAACGGGCCGCGTCGAGCGCGGTACGGTTAAAGTCGGCGACGAAGTTGAAATCGTCGGTCTGCAAGACGAAACGAAGAAAACGGTCGTTACGGGCGTTGAAATGTTCCGCAAGCTGCTCGACCAAGCGCAAGCCGGCGACAACATCGGCGCGCTGCTCCGCGGCGTAGAGCGCAAGGAAATCGAGCGCGGCCAAGTTCTGGTTAAACCGGGCTCGGTTAACCCGCACACGAAATTCACGGCTCAAGTTTACGTCCTGACGAAGGAAGAAGGCGGCCGCCACAAACCGTTCTTCACGGGCTACCGTCCGCAATTCTACTTCCGGACGACGGACGTAACGGGCGTTATCGAACTGCCGGAAGGCACCGAGATGGTTATGCCGGGCGACAACGTCACCCTGACGGTTGAACTGATCGCTCCGATCGCTATCGAAGAAGGTACGCGCTTCGCTATCCGCGAAGGCGGCCGTACGGTAGGCGCAGGTGCCGTTGCTTCGATCCTGAAGTAATGAGGCGCGGCTCCAAGCCGCATATTGCACGGCCGTTTGGCAGCAACTGCTGTCAAACGGCCGCTTGTTTTTTCACGTCCGTCACGATGTCAGCCGATTTTCTTGCCGGATTGCAAGCAGATCATTGACGACGATAATGAGAACCATTATCATAATAGACGGATTGATTTGACCAGCAGGGTGGATGAAGGATCGGGCGCGGCTGCGAAGCCGATTGATTTTTCGAATCCGACTGTGATGGATATGGCCTGACTGCGGCAGGCGACCGGAGAGGATGAGGCGCCTTGGACAGACTGATAACGCAAGACCTGGCGATTGGCTATGACGAACGGCTGATTGTGGACGGTCTGAACCTGAGCATACCGACGGGCAAGATTACCGCCCTGGTAGGTTCGAACGGGTCGGGCAAATCGACGATTTTGAAGACGATGGCCCGCATCATGAAACCCCAGCGCGGCAGCGTGCTGCTCGACGGGAAGGCGATCCACTCGCAATCGACGCGGGAAGTGGCGAAGCAGCTGGCGATTTTGCCCCAGAATCCCGTTGCGCCCGAAGGGCTTACGGTCCGCGAACTGGTCGGCTACGGCCGCTATCCGCATCAGAAAGGTTTCGGCACGATGAGCCGGGAAGACCGTGAGATCGTGGAGTGGGCGATCGAGATGACCGGTCTTGTTTCATTTGCCGACCGTGCGGTTGATCAGTTGTCCGGCGGTCAGCGGCAGCGGGCATGGATTGCGATGGCGCTCGCGCAGCAGACGGAAATATTGTTCCTGGACGAGCCGACGACCTATCTCGATATGGCGCATCAGCTCGAGGTGCTGAAGCTGCTGCAGCAGCTCAATGAAGAGCAAGGCCGAACGATCGTCATGGTCGTGCACGATCTGAACCACGCCACGCGTTATGCGCATCACATGGTCGCGATCAAGTCCGGCAAGATCGTGGCCGAAGGCGAACCGGCGAAAGTGACGACGAAGGAAGTGCTCCGCGAAGTGTTCGGGATCGAAGCCGATATTCTGTTCGATCCGCGCACCGGCGTGCCGCTCTGTCTGCCGTTCGAGCTGTTCCGCGAAAGCCTGCGTACGGCGAAGAACCGCGAGCATCAGCAGGTGAAGAGCGAACAGGAAGATCGGGCTTACGGCAAGCAGGCGAATGCCGTGACGAACGGTTGACGGGCCGCTCCGGCATGCGAAAGATCTGCAGCCTTCCGAGATTGCGGCTGATTTTCGAAGCCACTGGTTCCCGTTGGAACGGTGGCTTTGTCTTTGTGAGCAGGTGGTTAAATGAACGCATCCAACACCCGGCATGATAAGGCGAACGCGCGGCAAATGCCGGTCAAAGGCCGTCCGCTTGCGGCCATCCTGATCATTACGGGCGGACTCGCCGCGCTTGCCCTGGCCATGGCGGCCGCCGCAGCCATCGGTGCGGCGGACATCCGTCTCTCCACCGTATGGGATGCCTTGTTCCGGTTTGATCCGGAACTGTCGAGCCATCACGTCGTGCGGGACTTGCGCGTGCCGCGAGCGCTTGGAAGCGCGCTCGTCGGAGCCGGACTCGCCGTCGCCGGCGCGATGATGCAAGGCATGACGCGCAACCCGCTCGCGGACTCCGGATTGCTCGGGCTCAACGCGGGGGCTGGCGTGATGCTCGCGGTCTGTTTCGCATTTTTTCCGCAGACGCCGTACATCCTGTTGATGGTGTATGCGTTCCTGGGGGCGGCCATCGGCGCGGGATTGGTGTTCGGCATCGGCTCGATGGCGAGGGGCGGCATGACACCGGTGCGCTTGACGCTGGCGGGAGCGGCGGTAAGCGCGCTGCTCACCGCGGTTAGCGAAGGCATCGCGCTCATGTTTCGCGTCGGACAAGATCTCGCCTTCTGGTATGCCGGCGGCGCGGCGGGGATCACCTGGCCGCAGATATCGGTATTGTGGCCCTGGATCGGTGTCAGTCTGATCGCCGCGCTGCTGATGTCCCGTTCCATCACGCTGCTCAGTCTCGGCGAGGAGGTGGCGGCCGGTCTCGGAATGCGCACCCGCTGGGTGAAGACGGCGGGCATGCTGGTCGTGCTGATCCTGGCCGGATCGTCGATGTCGGCCGTCGGCAGCATTGCGTTCATCGGGCTGATGGTGCCGCATGTCGCCCGGTTTCTCGTCGGCGTCGATTACCGGTGGATCATTCCGTGTTCCGCCGTGCTCGGAAGTCTGTTCATGGTGCTCGCCGACATCGGCGCGCGGTCGGTCAACCCGCCTTACGAGACGCCGGCCGGCGCGCTCATTTCGCTGGCCGGGGTGCCGTTTTTCCTCTGGCTGGCGCGCCGCAGGGGCCGGTAGATCGGTTCCGCAGCGGAATGAGGCGGATGGCACCGTGAAGCTGGGCAGTCACAGAACGTTCAATTGACAACATCCATGAGAATGATTATCATTCCTGTTCAGGACAACAAAGCAGGTTAAGCAGCATATCTGCAAACAAGCGAAAGGATGAAATGCTCAATGTTGCGCAGCAAGAAAGAAGGCAAACGAACGGCCGGGATGTTCGCGGCGCTGCTGCTGGTGCTCGCGCTGGCGCTCGCCGCTTGCGGCGGCAATAACAATGCGGGAGAGAGCAACGGGGCGGCTTCCGGCAGCGACAATGCGGCCGGCGGAACGAACGGCGGCACTGCCGGAAACGGCGCGGAACAAGAGGAAGCCGCGAACCCGCAGGAGCGCACGCTGACGGACGCGCTCGGCAATGACGTGACGATTCCGGCGAATCCGCAGCGGATCATCGCGCCCTATCTGGAAGACCATCTGCTCACGCTCGGCGTCATGCCGGCCGCGCAGTGGTCGGTGCCGAACGGGGTGCAGGACTACCTGCAGGCGGCCGGTCTGGAAGGCGTGCCGACGATCAGCTACAACCTGCCGCCGGAAGAGGTCGTGAGCTTCAATCCGGACCTCATCATCGTCAACTCGCCCTCGCTGGTGCAGAACGACCTGTACTCGCAATATTCGAAGATTGCGCCGACTTTCGTCCTCAGCGACGAGACGACGGCCGACTGGCGCGCCGCGCTGAGCAAGATCGGCGAAGTGCTCGGCAAGGAAGAAGAAGCGAAAGCCGCGCTCGAAGCTTACGATCAAAAAGTGCAGGAGACGAAAGCCAAGCTCGAGGGCAAGCTTGAAGGCCAATCGATCGCCATCCTGTGGCTGACCGCCAAGCAGTTCTACATGGTCGACACGAAGACGGCGAGCGGCGCGGTCGTGTACGGCGATCTGGGCGTGAACCCGCCGAACATCATGACCGAGATTCCGGAAGAGAACCGCGCATCGTGGAATCCGATATCGCTCGAGAAACTGTCGGAACTGACGGCGGACTACATTTTCCTGGTGAACTACGAAGAAGGCCAGACGGACTCGCTGATCGAGAGCGACCTCTGGAAGACGATCCCCGCCGTCAAAGCGGGACATGTCTACGAGATGGACAAGAACCGCAGCTGGCTGTACAGCGGCGCCATCGCGGGACAGCTGGTGCTGGAAGATATCGAACGGGTGCTGGGAGAGTGACGGCGCAAGCCGCCGCTCTTCCTTTTTTATTGGTTCGGATGCTTGATTCGTCCCGCAAAGAAAAAAGATTGCAAACGCCCCGGTGTTTCGCTATAATATTGCATGTTGGTCTGCGACGTTGCGATGATGCGGGAGGTTGCCGACACACCCGGCCCCTTTGCCATAGGGAGCCTGTCGGGTTATTCTCGCGGAGTATGTCCGATTACCAAATTGGGCGATAGAAGGAGGGACTCATATGGCAGCAAAGCAAAAGATCCGTATCCGTCTCAAGGCATACGATCACCGAATTCTCGACCAGTCCGCGGAGAAAATCGTGGAGACGGCGAAGCGTTCCGGCGCCGGGGTGTCCGGTCCGATTCCGCTTCCGACGGAGAAGCAAGTCATCACGATTCTGCGGGCGGTGCACAAGTACAAGGATTCCCGTGAACAATTCGAGATGCGCACGCACAAGCGTCTCATTGACATTGTGAATCCCACGCCGCAGACGGTCGATGCGCTGATGCGTCTGGACCTGCCGTCCGGCGTCGACATCGAGATCAAACTGTAAGGCCCAGGCCGCGAAGGGCGGCTATTATATGCATGAGAGGAAATGAGGTGTCAACATGAAAGGTATCTTGGGCAGAAAGCTGGGGATGACGCAAGTCTTCGCGGCTGACGGCTCCGTCGTACCGGTTACGGTCATCGAGGCCGGCCCGTGCGTCGTGCTCCAGAAGAAGGATCGGGAGACCGACGGCTACGAAGCGATCCAGCTCGGTTTTGCCGACAAGAAGAACCCGATCAAGCCGGAAGTCGGCCACGCGAAGAAAGCCGGCACGGCTCCCAAGCGCTACGTAAAAGAAATCCGCGGGGTCAACCCGGGCGAGTATGAAGTTGGCCAGGAGATCAAAGCGGATATTTTCGCGGAAGGCGAGTTCGTTGACGTGACGGGCATTTCGAAGGGTAAAGGCTTCGCCGGCGTCATCAAACGGTGGGGTCAACAGCGCGGTCCGATGGCGCACGGTTCGAAGTACCATCGCGGACCGGGTTCGATGGGCTCCATCCAGGCGAACCGCGTGCCGAAGGGCAAGCATCTGGCGGGCCGCATGGGCAGCGAGACGGTCACGATCCAGAACCTCGAAGTGGTTCGCGTCGACGCGGAGCGCAACGTCATTCTCGTCAAGGGTTCGATCCCGGGCGCGAAGAACTCGTTCGTGAAAATCAGATCCTCGGTGAAGAAATAAACCGATTCTTGCAGGAAAGGAGGAACATGAAATGCCGAAAGTAGCAGTATACAATGTGAGCGGGGCGCAGGTAGGCGAGATCGAGCTGTCCGATGCGGTATTCGGAATCGAGCCGCACGTGCATGCGCTGCACAGCGCGATCGTGCTGCAAGAAGCCGCCGAGCGCCGCGGTACGCATAAAACGAAAGGGCGTTCGGAAGTGAGCGGCGGCGGCCGCAAGCCCTGGAGACAGAAAGGAACGGGGCGCGCCCGTCAAGGCAGCATCCGGGCTCCGCAATGGAAAGGCGGCGGCACCGTGTTCGGACCGGTACCGCGCACGTACGGATTCAAGCTGCCGAAGAAAGTCCGCCGGCTGGCGATCCGCTCGGCGCTGTCCGCGAAAGTGGGCGCGAGCGAACTGATCGTGCTGGATGAGCTGAAACTCGCTCAGCCGAAGACGAAGGATTTCGCCGGCATCCTGAACAATCTGAAAGTCGACCGCAAGGCGCTTGTTGTGACGGCGGAATACGACGACAACGTGGCGCTTTCCGCACGGAACATTCCGGGTGTGAAATTCATTGCGGCTGACGGCATCAATGTGCGTGACGTCATGGTCCACGACAAGCTCATCATGACGAAGGACGCGGCACTGAAAGTACAGGAGGTGCTGGCGCAATGAAGGACCCGCGCGACATCATCAAACGTCCGGTCATCACCGAAGAGTCGAGCGAACTGATGGCGAACAAACGCTATGTGTTCGAAGTGGATCTGAAGGCGACGAAGACGGAAATCAAGTCCGCCGTCGAACAGATCTTCAAGGTCAAGGTCGTGAAAGTGAACACGATGCGCGTTCCGGCCAAGCCGAAGCGCTACGGCCGTTATGAGGGCTACACGAGCGAATGGAAGAAAGCGATCGTGCAGCTCAGCCCGGACAGCAAGGAACTCGAGTTCTTCGAGGCGTCCGTCTGATTCTGTTGAGACAAGGAGGGGATATTCGTGCCCATCAAGAAGTACAAACCGACTTCTCCGGCCCGGCGCGCCATGTCGGTCTCGACGTTCGAGGAAATTACGACGGACCGCCCGGAGAAATCGCTGCTTGCGCCGCTGAAGAAGAAAGCGGGCCGCAACAACCAGGGCAAGATCACGGTCCGCCATCACGGCGGCGGCCATAAACGGAAATACCGGATCATCGACTTCAAACGGAACAAGGACGGCATCGTCGGCAAGGTCGCGACGATCGAGTACGACCCGAACCGCACGGCGAACATCGCGCTGATCCACTACGTCGACGGCGAGAAGCGCTACATCATCGCGCCGAAGGGTCTGAAGGTCGGCGACGAGATCATGTCCGGTCCGAACGCGGACATCAAGGTCGGCAACGCGCTGCCGCTTGAGAACATCCCGGTCGGTACGGTCATCCACAACATCGAACTCAAGCCCGGCAAGGGCGGCCAGCTCGTGCGCGCCGCAGGTACGGAAGCGCAGCTGCTCGGCAAAGAGGACAAGTATGCCATTGTCCGTCTCACGTCCGGTGAAATGCGCCGCATCCTGAAGACGTGCCGCGCGACGATCGGCTCGGTCGGCAACGAAGACCACGAGCTGATCAGCATCGGCAAGGCCGGCCGCAGCCGCTGGCTCGGCAAGCGCCCGACGGTCCGCGGTGTCGTCATGAACCCGGTCGACCACCCGCACGGCGGCGGCGAAGGCCGCGCTCCGATCGGCCGCAAGTCGCCGATGTCGCCGTGGGGCAAACCGACGCTCGGCTACAAGACGCGCAAGAAGAAGAAAGCGTCGAGCAAGTACATCATTCGCAGCCGCACGAAGTGATCGAATTGCCCGCCGCGCAGATCGCGAGGTCACGCGCGGAGCTGCATGAAGCGCCCGCGCGGATCCGGCGGGCTTTGGTCTCGATTTAAGCGAAGGGAGGAACACCGATGGGTCGCAGCCTGAAGAAGGGACCGTTCGTCGACGATCACCTGATGAAGAAAGTCGAAGAACTGAACGCAAACAACAAGAAAGCCGTCATCAAGACCTGGTCCCGCCGTTCCACGATTTTCCCGCAATTTATCGGCCATACGTTCGCCGTCTACGACGGACGCAAGCATGTGCCGGTTTATGTAACGGAAGACATGGTGGGTCACAAGCTCGGCGAATTCGCGCCGACGCGCACGTTCAAGGGCCACACCGACGACGACAAGAAGACGGGCAGAAGATAATTCGGCGCCTGCCGGTTTTGAACTTGCGGTTTCAAGCGGTTCATGCCGGAACAGGCCTATGTCATGAGAGGAGGTTTCTTCCATGCCAGAAGCGAAGGCACACGCGAACTATGTGCGCATCGCGCCGCGCAAGGCACAGCTCGTCGTGGACCTGATCCGCGGCAAGAGCGTGGGCGAAGCGATCGCGATTCTGCGCCATACGCCGAAGGCGGCTTCCCCGATCGTGGAAAAGCTGCTCAACTCGGCAATCGCGAATGCAGAACATAACTACCAGATGAACGTAGAACGGCTCTACATTTCCCAGGCATACGTGAACCAGGGGCCGACGTTGAAACGGTACCGTCCCCGCGCCCAGGGCCGCGCATTCCCGATCAAGAAACGTACGAGCCACATTACGCTGGTGGTATCTGAAAAATAAGGAGGGACACGTGTGGGTCAAAAGGTCAATCCGGTCGGTCTCCGCATCGGAATCATCCGGGATTGGGAATCCAAATGGTACGCCGGCAAAGACTTCGGCGACCTTCTGCTTGAAGACGTCAAAATCCGTGATTTCCTGAAGAAGAAACTGAAAGACGCCGCGGTCTCCCGCATCGAGATCGAACGGGCGGCGAACCGCGTCAACGTGACGATCCACACCGCGAAGCCGGGCATGGTCATCGGCAAAGGCGGTTCGGAAGTCGAGAATCTTCGCGCAGAACTGACGAAGCTCACGAAGGGCAAGAAAGTCCACATCAATATTCTGGAGATCAAACAAGCGGATCTGGACGCGACGCTCGTCGCGGAATCGATCGCTCAGCAGCTTGAACGCCGCATCTCGTTCCGCCGCGCCCTGAAACAGGCGATCCAGCGGACGATGCGCGCCGGCGCGAAGGGCATCAAGGCCAGCGTCAGCGGCCGTCTCGGCGGTGCGGAAATCGCCCGTACGGAAGGGTACACCGAAGGCACGGTGCCGCTGCACACGCTGCGCGCGGACATCGACTACGGTACGGCGGAAGCCCATACGACTTACGGCCGCATCGGCGTGAAAGTATGGATCTACCGCGGTGAGGTGCTCCCGGCGAGAAAGAAAGCTGCCGTCCAGGAAGGAGGCAACTGACCCATGTTGATACCGAAGCGTGTCAAACACCGCAAGGTTCAACGCGGTAAAATGAAAGGCCGCGCCAAAGGCGGCACGGAAGTAGCATTCGGCGAATACGGTCTGCAGGCGCTCGAGCCGGCATGGATCACGAACCGGCAGATCGAGGCGGCGCGGATTGCGATGACCCGTTACATCAAGCGGGGCGGCAAGGTGTGGATCAAGATTTTCCCGTCCAAGCCGATCACGCAGAAGCCGCTGGAAGTCCGGATGGGTTCCGGTAAAGGTAACGTCGAGAAGTGGGTAGCAGTCGTCAAACCGGGCAAGATCATGTTCGAACTTGCGGGCGTATCCGAAGAAATCGCGCGTGAAGCGATGCGTCTGGCGTCCCACAAGCTTCCGGTGAAGACGAAGTTCGTGAAACGAGAAGAAGCGGGTGGTGAAGCAAATGAAAGCTAATGACTTCCGCAACCTGACGACGGCCGAAATTGAACAGAAGATTTCCGGCTACAAGGAAGAGCTTTTCAACCTTCGCTTCCAATTGGCTACCGGCCAGCTGGAGAACCCGACGCGCATCCGCGACGTGCGCAAGGCGATTGCGCGTGCGAAGACCGTCATCCGCGAACGCGAACTGGGCATCAGCAAAAGCGGAAGCTGAATTCATCCGCAACAACCGGACCTCTTGACGAGGAAGGAGGAAAACCATGAGCGAACGCAAACCCCGCAAAGTGGAGATCGGACGGGTCGTCAGCGACAAAATGGACAAGACGATCGTCGTGGCGGTCGAGACGTACAAGAAGCACAAGCTGTACCACAAGCGGATCAAGTACACGAAGAAATACAAAGCGCACGATGAGAACAACGAGGCAAAGATCGGCGATATCGTGAAGATCATGGAGACGCGCCCGCTGTCGAAAGACAAACGGTTCCGTCTGGTCGAAATCGTCGAAAAAGCCGTCGTGCTGTAAGTTAATGTTCGGTTTCATTTTCCCGAAAGGAGGACGCTAGCATGATTCAACCGTTCACTCGCCTGGCAGTTGCCGACAACTCCGGCGCGAAGGAACTGATGTGCATTCGCGTTCTGGGCGGCACGGGACGCCGCACGGGCCGCATCGGCGATCTGATCGTATGTTCCGTCAAGTCCGCAACACCCGGGGGCGTTGTCAAGAAGGGCGATGTCGTGAAAGCCGTTATCGTCCGCACGAAACGCCCTGTGCGCCGCAAAGACGGTTCCTATATTTCGTTCGACGAGAACGCCGCCGTCATCGTGCGGGAAGACAAGAGCCCGCGCGGCACGCGGATCTTCGGGCCTGTCGCACGTGAACTCCGCGACAAGGATTTCATGAAGATCATCTCGCTGGCGCCGGAAGTCATCTGATCGGACAGCACACAAGAGCGGGAACGTACCGCTCTTCAAGAAAGCACGACAAGCCAATCCTGCAGTCGAAGTGAGGTGTAACGAATGCCCAGGCTGAAGAAAGTTCTCGAGTCGCACAACAACAAGCTGCACGTGAAGAAGGATGACACGGTCATCGTCATCACGGGCAAGGACAAGGGCAAAAAAGGCCGCGTCATCGCAGCTTTCCCGCGCGAGAACCGGGTGCTGGTCGAAGGCGTGAACATGGTGAAGAAGCATACGCGTCCTTCGCAGCAAAATCCGCAAGGCGGCATTATCGAACAAGAAGCGCCGATTCACGTATCGAACGTGATGCATGTCGACCCGAAGACCGGCAAGCCGACGCGCATCGGCTACAAGGTGCTGGATAACGGCAAGAAAGTCCGGGTCGCGAAGCGTTCCGGAGAAGTCATCGACTAATCCGCGAGACGAAAGGAGGTCCGTGTGAAGAATGGCAGTACGACTGAAGGATAAATTCCTGAACGAGATCACGCCTGCTTTGATGCAGAAGTTCAACTATACAACGGTCATGCAAGTACCGAAGGTCGAGAAGGTCGTCATCAACATGGGCGTCGGCGAAGCGGTCGGCAACCCGAAAGTGCTCGATGCGGCCGTTGAAGACCTGCGGCTGATTTCCGGCCAGAAACCGGTCGTCACCCGGGCGAAGAAATCGATCGCGGGATTCAAGCTCCGCGAGGGCATGCCGATCGGCGTGAAGGTGACGCTGCGCGGCGACCGGATGTATTACTTCCTCGACAAACTGTTCAATGTCGCGCTTCCGCGGGTTCGCGACTTCCGCGGCGTCTCGACGAAGGCGTTCGACGGACGCGGCAACTACACGCTCGGCTTGAGAGAGCAGCTGATCTTCCCGGAAATCGAGTACGACAAGATCGACAAGGTGCGCGGTATGGACGTCGTCATCGTTACGACGGCCAAGACGGACGAAGAAGCTCGTGAGCTGCTGGCCCAGCTGGGCATGCCGTTCGCGAAGTAATCCGAAGGCAGGAGGTGCGAACCCTATGGCGAAGACGTCAATGAAAGTGAAGCAGCAGCGCAAGCCGAAGTTTAAAGTGCGGGCTTACACGCGCTGCGAACGCTGCGGCCGTCCGCATTCCGTCTTCCGGAAATTCAAGATTTGCCGGATCTGTTTCCGTGAACTGGCCTACAAGGGACAGATTCCGGGCGTGAAAAAAGCGAGCTGGTAATTCACCCGGCACGGGAAGGAGGTTCTCGAACCAATGGTTATGTCCGATCCGATTGCAGATATGCTGACGCGTATCCGCAACGCGAACACCGTACGTCACGAAACCGTGGAAATGCCGGCTTCGAAGATCAAACGGCAGATCGCCGAGATCTTGAAGAATGAAGGCTTCATCCGCGATGCCGAATATATCGAGGACAACAAGCAGGGGATCATCCGCATCTTCCTGAAGTACGGACCGAACAACGAACGCGTCATCACCGGGCTGAAGCGCATCAGCAAGCCGGGTCTGCGCGTTTACACGAAAGCGAACGAAGTTCCGCGCGTGCTCGGCGGTCTGGGCATCGCGATTCTCTCGACGTCCAAGGGCGTCATGACCGACAAGCAGGCCCGCCAACTGAAAACGGGCGGCGAAGTCATCTGCTACGTGTGGTAAGACCGCTATAACGATTGGAGGTGTCGACATGTCTCGTATCGGCCGCAAACCGATCGCCATTCCGAGCGGCGTGGACGTCACGCTGAACGGCAATGTCATTACCGTGAAAGGTCCGAAGGGAACGCTGACGCGCGAACTGCACAAAGACATGAAAGTCGTTGTCGATGGCGGCGCCGTATCGGTCGAGCGTCCTTCTGACGATAAATTGCACCGCTCCCTGCACGGCACGACGCGGAGCGTCATCGCCAACATGGTCAGCGGCGTAACCGAAGGCTTCAGCAAGAGCCTGGAACTGGTCGGTGTCGGTTACCGCGTGAACAAGCAAGGCGACAAGATCGTCCTGAACGTCGGTTACTCGCACCCGGTGGAGATCGTGCCGGACAAGGGCATCGAATTCGAAGTGCCCTCGCAGACGAAGATTGTCGTGAAAGGCATCGACAAGGAACTCGTCGGCGCAACGGCCGCGAAGATCCGCGCCGTACGCGAGCCGGAACCGTACAAGGGCAAAGGCATCAAATACGAAGACGAACGGATTCTCCGCAAGGAAGGCAAGGCCGGCAAGAAGAAATGATCGGCCGAGCCGCTGAAGGACGGTACATCGGGCAAGCGTCCGCGGCGGCACGCCGCATAAGCCCGGGAAGGAGTGAAACCTGGCATGATCACGAAGATCGACAAGAACAAAGCCCGCCTGAAACGGCATCTGCGGGTTCGCAAGAAAATCAACGGCACGGCGGAACGGCCGCGTCTGTCGGTATTCCGCTCCTCGAAGCATATCTACGCGCAGCTCATTGACGACGAGAAGGGGATCACCCTCGCGTCCGCATCGACGCTCGACAAGGAACTGCGGGACAAGATCGGCAACGGCGGCAGCGTCGAAGCCGCACGTCAAGTCGGCGAACTGATCGCACGGCGCGCGAAAGAGAAAGGCGTGGCCAAAGTCGTGTTCGACCGCGGCGGATACCTGTATCACGGCCGCATCCAGGCGCTGGCCGACGCTGCGCGCGAAGGCGGGCTCGAATTCTGATCCATCTCTCGATAAGGAGGTATATGACTTGCGTGTAGATCCGAATACGTTAGAATTGACCGAGAAGGTCGTGCACATCAACCGCGTATCGAAGGTCGTCAAGGGCGGCCGCCGCTTCAGCTTCAGCGCGCTCGTCGTCGTCGGCGACGGCAAAGGCTGGGTCGGCGCGGGGATCGGCAAGGCGTCCGAAGTGCCGGATGCGATCCGCAAAGGCATCGAAGACGCGAAGAAGAACCTGATTCATGTGCCGATCGTCGGCACGACGATTCCGCATCAGGTCATCGGCCATTTCGGCGCAGGCAAAGTGCTGCTGAAGCCGGCATCCGAAGGTACGGGCGTCATTGCCGGCGGTCCGGTCCGTGCGGTGCTCGAGCTGGCCGGCATCGGCGATATCCTGACGAAATCGCTCGGTTCTTCCAACTCCACCAACATGGTCAACGCGACGATCGAAGGGTTGTCTCGCCTGAAGCGGGCGGAAGATGTGGCGCGCCTCCGCGGCAAAACCGTCGAAGAGCTTCTGGGTTAAGGAGGGGTAATCGATGGCGAAACTGCAAATCACCCTCGTTCGCAGCCTGATCGGCCGCAACGAGAAGCAGCGCGCGACCGTGGCGGCCCTGGGTCTCCGCAAGCTTCATCAGACGGTCGTGAAGGAAGACAATCCGGCCATCCGCGGCATGGTGAACCATGTCAAGCACCTGGTCAAAGTCGAAGAAGTACAAGGCTGAACAAGCCGGGACATAAGCCGAGTGCGGCTGCACATTTTGCAAGGAGGTGCAACGAACGATGAAACTGCACGAGCTCAAGCCGGCAGAAGGTTCCCGCAAGGCACCGAAGCGTGTGGGTCGCGGGATTGCCAGCGGCAACGGCAAGACGGCAGGCCGCGGCCACAAAGGTCAGAACGCACGTTCCGGCGGCGGTGTGCGCCCGGGCTTTGAGGGCGGTCAAAACCCGCTGTACCGTCGTCTGCCGAAGCGCGGTTTCAACAATCGTTTCCGCAAGGAATACGCGATTGTCAACATTGAGGAACTGAACCGCTTCGAGGCTGGAACCGAAGTTACGCCCGAACTGCTCATGTCGCAAGGGATCGTGAAAAATCCTCTGGCGGGCATCAAGATTCTCGGCAACGGCGAGATCAAGGTCGGCCTCACCGTGAAAGCGAACAAGTTCTCTCAATCTGCGGTAGAGAAAATTCAGGCTGCCGGCGGTAAAACCGAGGTGATCTAATGTTCAGGACCCTGTCCAACATCTGGAAAGTGGAAGATCTTCGCAAACGGATCTTGTTCACGCTGATGATCCTGATCGTCTACCGGATCGGCTCGTTCATTCCGGTACCGAACATCGATCAAGAAACGCTGATCGAGGCTACCAAAGGCGGCAGCGATATTTTCGGGCTCTTGAACACGTTCTCCGGCGGCGCGCTCTTCCAGTTCTCGATCTTCGCGCTCGGGATCATGCCGTACATCACGGCATCGATCATCGTGCAGCTGCTCAGCATGGATGTCATCCCGAAATTCGCCGAATGGGCGAAAGAAGGCGAGAACGGGAAGCGCAAGCTGGCGCAGATCACCCGTTACGGCACGGTCATCCTGGGTCTGATCCAGGCGTTTGCAACGTCGATCGGTTTCCAGAATCAGTACGGGATGGTCATTGATCCGAGCTTTACGACTTATCTGGTGATCGCGATCGTCCTGACAGCCGGCACGGCCTTCCTGATGTGGCTCGGTGAGCAGATTACGGAGAAAGGCATCGGCAACGGGATTTCGATCATCATCTTCGCGGGCATCATCGCGGGAATCCCGGGCGCGATCCGGACGATCTACGCTTCCGAGTTCGTGGAGAACGATCAGCTGTTCCTGAGCATCGTCAAGGTGCTGATCCTGCTGGCCGTGGTTGTGGCGGTCGTTGTCTTGGTCATCTTCGTGCAGCAAGGCGTCCGGAAGATCCCGGTCCAATACGCGAAGCGGATCGTCGGCCGCAAGATGTACGGCGGCCAGTCGACGCACATCCCGCTCAAGGTGAACAGCGCCGGCGTCATCCCGGTCATCTTCGCGATCTCGCTGCTGATGTTCCCGGTCACGATTGCCACGTTCTGGCGGGGCAAGCAATGGGCAGAGTGGGTCATCGCCAATCTGTACTATGACCAGCCGCTCGGCATGGTGCTGTACGTGATCCTGATCATCGGCTTTACATTCTTCTACACGTTCGTGCAGATCAACCCGATCCAGATGGCGGATCAGATGAAGAAGAACGGCGGCTATATTCCGGGCATCCGTCCGGGCAAACCGACGTCGAGCTATATCACCCGTGTCATTACGCGGATCACGCTCTTCGGCGCGATCTTCCTGGCGCTCATATCGATCTTGCCGGTATTCTTCGGCGCCATTTCGGGTCTGCCCCGTTCGGTGCAGCTCGGCGGCACGTCGCTTCTCATCGTCGTCGGCGTCGCGCTCGACACGATGAAGCAGATCGAAGGCCAGCTGATCAAGCGCCATTACAAAGGGTTCATCAACAAGTGATCGGCACGGGTCAGGCATCCGGACCACCAACGGGTCCGGGCCTATTCTGCTTAAAGTGAGGAACTGCGAATGAACATCCTGTTTATGGGGCCTCCCGGCGCGGGCAAAGGCACTCAGGCCGAGCGGATCGTTGCGGAATTCGGCATTCCGCATATTTCGACCGGCGATGCTTTCCGTCTCGCCATGAAGGAAGGAACGCCGCTTGGCCTGAAAGCGAAGGAGTATGTCGACCAGGGGCTTCTCGTCCCGGACGACGTGACGAACGGCATTGTCCGCGAACGGCTGCAGCAGGATGACTGCAAGCGCGGCTTCCTGCTTGACGGGTACCCGCGCACGCTGGCGCAGGCGGAAGCGCTGGACGGCATGCTGAAGGAATCCGGACGCCGCATCGACCATGTGATCAGCCTGGTCGTCGACCGCGACATGCTGCTGAAGCGGCTCACCGGCCGCAGGATCTGCAAATCGTGCGGCGCAACGTATCACATCCTGTTCAACCCGCCGAAGCAGGAAGGCGTCTGCGACAAGTGCGGCGGCGAACTGTACCAGCGCTCTGACGATACGGAGGAGAAAGTCGGCACGCGGCTCGACGAGTATCTCTCGAAGACGGAGCCGCTTCTCCGCTATTACCGGGATCAAGGACTGCTGCGGGAGGTCAACGGCGAGCAAGAAATCGACGCGGTCACCGCGCAGATTACTTCGATTCTGAAGGGGCAAGCGGAATGATCGTCTGCAAATCTGCAGCCGAACTGGAATATATGAGGGAAGCCGGACGGATCGTGGCGGAGACGCACCGCCTGCTCAAACAGGCGATCAAGCCCGGCGTAACGACCGCCGAGCTTGACAAGCTGGCTGAAGAGTACATCCGAAGCCAGGGAGCCGTACCTTCCTTCAAAGGCTACAATCAATTTCCTGCCAGTATCTGTGCTTCTGTGAACGACGAGTTGGTGCACGGCATTCCGGGTCCGCGCGTGCTGAACGAAGGCGACATCATCAGCATCGACATCGGCGCGCAGTTTCAGGGTTACCACGGCGATTCCGCCTGGACGTATCCCGTCGGGGAGATCGCCGAGGAACACCGGAGGCTGCTCGAGGTGACGGAAGCGTCGCTGATGGAAGGCCTGAAGCACGTCAAGGCCGGCGTTCGGCTCTACACCGTATCGCATGCGATTCAGCGGGTCATCGAGGAGGCGGACATGTCCGTCGTCCGCGAATATGTCGGCCACGGCATCGGCACGCGGCTCCACGAAGAGCCGCAGATTCCGAACTACGGCATTCCCGACCGCGGTCCGCGGCTCAAGCCCGGCATGACGCTGGCGATCGAACCGATGGTCATCCTCGGCGAGCGGTACGTCCGCACGCTGGAGGACAATTGGACCGTCGTCACCGTGGACGGCACATGGTGCGCGCACTTCGAGCATACGGTCGCGGTGACCGAAGACGGTTGCGAGATTCTGACCGTCGTGCGCGATTAGCGCGGCGGCCGGCTGTAGAAGGATGGTGACGGCCATGCGACCGGAACCTGAAATCGGAAGGTTGGTCCGCATCCTGCGCGGCAAAGACCGGGGCGGCCATGCGGTGATCGTCGGAATCGTAGACGAGCGGTTCGTACTCATCGCCGATGGCAACGGCCGCAAATTCGAACGTCCGAAGAAGAAAAATGTCCTGCACCTGGAATTTCAACCCGCTGTCAGCAGCGAAGTTGCGGAGAGCATCAAGCTGACGGGCCGGGTGACGAACGCCAAACTCCGTTATGCGATTCAGAAGTATATTGAGCGGAAAGGAGAATGACTGTGGCGAAAGAAGACGTCATTGAAGTCGAAGGTACGGTTATCGAACCGCTGCCCAACGCCATGTTCAGGGTGGAACTGGAGAACGGACACCAGATTCTCGCCCACGTGTCCGGCAAACTCAGAATGCATTTCATCCGCATCCTGACAGGTGACAAAGTCGTCATCCAACTGTCGCCCTACGATCTGACCCGGGGTCGGATCACGTATCGGAAATAGCCCGCGGCTCAAGCAGCGCCGGCAATTCGGGAGGGAAACGAACATGAAAGTAAGACCTTCGGTGAAGCCGATTTGCGAAAAATGCAAAGTCATTCGTCGCAAGGGCAACGTGATGGTCATCTGCGAAAATCCGCGCCATAAGCAAAAACAAGGATAATGAAGGAGGGATAGACGAACCATGGCACGCATAGCTGGTGTAGACCTGCCGCGGGACAAACGCGTCGTGATCGGCCTGACGTACATTTACGGCATCGGCAAGTCGACGGCCCAGAAGATTCTGGCTCAGAACGGGATCGACGAGAACACCCGCGTGCGCGATCTGACGGAAGACGAAGTGAACCGTCTGCGCGACACGATCGACAAGCTGAAAGTGGAAGGCGACCTCCGCCGCGAAGTCTCGCTGAACATCAAACGGTTGATTGAGATCGGCTGCTACCGGGGCATTCGTCACCGCCGCGGTCTTCCCGTCCGGGGTCAACGGACGAAGACGAACGCGCGGACGCGCAAAGGTCCTCGCCGTACGGTAGCGAACAAGAAGAAGTAATGAGGGGGGATAACTGAAATGGCCAGAGCAGCAGCGAAGAAGACGGTGCGCACGAAACGCCGCGATCGCAAGAATATCGAATCCGGCGTTGCGCATATCCGTTCCACGTTCAACAATACGATCGTCACGATCACGGACCCGCACGGCAACGCCATCTCCTGGGCAAGCGCCGGCAACCTCGGCTTCAAAGGTTCCCGGAAAAGCACGCCGTATGCGGCGCAGATGGCAGCCGAAGCGGCAGCGAAAGCCGCAATGGAACACGGCATGAAGTCTGTTGAAGTCATGGTCAAAGGTCCGGGCGCGGGCCGCGAAGCGGCGATTCGTTCCTTGCAAGCCGCAGGACTCGAAGTGAATCTGATCAAGGACGTCACGCCGGTTCCGCACAACGGCTGCCGCCCGCCGAAACGTCGTCGCGTATAGTGCTCAAACGCCTGTGGTATCAAAGATTTGCAACTTGTGAATAATGGTTGTGATGGATTGGTATACTACATGGTTTTGAGCCGGTCCGCGAGCGGTGCCGACCGGCCGGCGGCCGGTCTGAAGGGTACGGCACGGAGCGACGTTGAAGGAGGGTTAAACCGTGATTGAGATCGAAAAGCCGAAAATCGAAACCGTAGAGCTGAGCGAAGACGGCACGTACGGAGCCTTCGTTGTCGAACCGCTGGAGCGCGGTTACGGAACGACGCTCGGGAATTCACTTCGCCGCATTCTGCTCTCGTCTCTGCCTGGGGCGGCTGTCACGTCGGTACAGATCGACGGCGTGCTTCACGAGTTCTCGACGATTCCGGGCGTATATGAGGATGTCACCGAAATCATCCTGAACCTGAAGAAGCTGTCGCTCAAAATTCATTCCGACGAGGAGAAAGTGCTGGAGATCGACGCGGAAGGCGAAGGTACGGTTACGGCCGGCGACATTCGCGCGGACAGCGATGTCGAGATTCTCAACCCTGATCTTCACATTGCAACGCTGGCATCCGGCGCTCGGCTTCACATGCGCATATTCGCCAACCGCGGCCGCGGCTACGTTCCGGCTGACCGCAACAAACGGGAAGATCAGCCGATCGGCGTTCTGCCGGTTGACTCGATCTACACGCCGATCACCCGCGTCAACTACACGGTGGAGAATACGCGCGTCGGCCAAGTGACGAACTATGACAAGTTGACCCTCGAAGTATGGACCGACGGCAGCATCCGACCCGAAGAGGCGGTCAGCCTCGGCGCGAAAATTTTGAACTCGCATCTTGAACTGTTCGTCGGCTTGACCGACGAGGCGAAAGATGCCGAGATCATGGTCGAGAAGGAAGAGGACAAGAAGGAGAAAGTGCTCGAGATGACGATCGAGGAGCTCGATCTTTCTGTCCGTTCCTACAACTGCCTGAAACGGGCTGGCATCAACACGGTTCAAGAGCTGATCACGAAGACCGAAGAAGACATGATGAAGGTCCGCAACCTCGGCCGCAAGTCGCTCGAGGAAGTGCAGGAGAAGCTCGCGGAACTCGGACTCAGCCTCCGGCAGGAAGACTGACGACATCCAGAGCGGCAGCATACGCACCAAAGGAGGGGAAAAGACGATGGCTTACCAGAAACTCGGGCGCGACTCGAGCGCGCGGAAGGCGTTGTTCCGCGATCTCGTGACCGACCTGATCCTGTACGAGCGCATCCAGACGACGGAAGCGAAAGCGAAGGAAGTCCGTTCGATCGCGGAGAAGCTCATCACGAAAGCGAAGAAAGGCGATTTGCACGCCCGTCGTCAAGCTGCGGCATTCGTGCGGCGCGAGACGGTGAACGGCGAGCAGGACGCCCTTCAGAAACTGTTCTCCGAGCTTGCCACCCGTTACGCTGAACGTGCGGGCGGATACACGCGGATCCTGAAGCTGGGTCCCCGCCGCGGGGATTCGGCGCCGATGGTTTACCTCGAACTGGTCGACCGGATCTGAGGCAGAAGAGAAAGGGTGGCGAAGGCGCCGCCTTTTTTTCTTTCTGCCAGGGCCCGGGGAGGGCGGGGCCCGCACCCGCTGAACGCAGACGAAGCGGACGGCGGATTGCGCCGCTCCACCGCCCCCGCTGCCGCAGCAGAAACAGGCACTTGTCCTGTCATGCAGAGTATGGACGCCCCGCGCTCCAGCTATGCGGAGCCTGGAATGGTTTCGCTCATCGCGTATGGAGGTTCGGCATGCGGCAGACGGCGGGAAACGGCCGGCGGATGGATAATTTTTTGAAACATGCGGCGGGTTGAGCGGTTACGGGCGGAAGGAGAGAGCGGAAGATGCGGAATATCGCGCTGATCGTCAGCTACGACGGCACGGCGTACCGGGGATTCCAGACGCAGCCGGGAGGCGGCACGATCCAGGACGAGCTGGAACGGGCGATTCGCAGTCTGACCGGGACGGACATCCGGGTCGAGGGGTCCGGGCGGACGGATGCGGGCGTTCACGCGCTCGGCCAGGTCGTCAATTTCCGGACGGAGACGCCGATTCCGATCGAGAAGTGGGCGCTCGCGCTGAACGGCAGGCTGCCGGACGACATCATCGTGCGCAGCGCGCATGAGATGCCGGAAGATTTCCATGCCCGCTATTCGGCCATCCGCAAGACGTACCGCTATTCGATCTCGACGGGGAAATTTCCGGAGATTTTCACCGCCCGCTATCGTTATCACCACTATCGGCCGCTGGATGAGGACGCGATGCGGGATTCGCTGAAGTTTTTCGTCGGCGAGCATGATTTCACCGCGTTCAGTTCGGCGGGAGCGCCGCGGAAATCGAACGTCCGCACGATCTACGAAGCCCGGCTCGAACGGGACGGCGGCGATCTTCATCTCTACCTGACGGGCAGCGGTTTCCTGTACAACATGGTGCGGATCATCGCGGGCACGCTGATCGAAATCGGGGAAGGCAAGAAGGCGCCCGGCCATATCCCGGCCATTCTGGAAGCGAAAGACCGGAATATGGCCGGTCCGAAGGCGCCGGCGCAGGGACTTGCCCTGTGGCGGGTCGAGTATCCGCCAGCCTATGAAGCGATTCTGTCGGTCGATCCGGCGGAATGAAACAATAGGCCTTGCAGAGCAAGACATCCTATAGTAGAATATAACTTGTGCTTTCTTGGTGGCTATCCCACGGCCCCGGCCAAGAGAGAACGCTTGTTTTCGCATGTTCTACGCAGCAATGGCATGTGATCGCGGCGCGGTCCCGACGCCATTTCGGGTACGCCCCGCAACGTTGACACGAACTGACATACCGGATACGAAATTTGGAATAGACGGCAAGCCGCGCTCTCGGGCGCGCAGCAATCGGAGGAGGACATAAGCATGCGTACTACGTACATGGCCAAGCCGAACGAAGTCGAACGCAAATGGTACGTCATCGACGCGGCAGGCCAGACGCTCGGCCGTCTGGCGAGCGAAGCGGCCGCACTGATCCGCGGCAAGCACAAGCCGCAATTCACGCCGCATGTGGACACGGGCGATTTCGTCATCATCGTGAATGCGGACAAGGTGCATCTGACCGGCAAGAAGCTGCAGAAGAAGAAATACTATCGTCACTCGGGATACCCGGGCGGACTGAAAGTGACGACGGCAGGCGACATGCTGAAGAACAACCCGGCTCGCATGGTCGAGCTCGCCGTGCACGGCATGCTGCCGAAGAACCGGCTTGGCGAAAGACTCAAGCTGAAGCTGAAAGTGTATGCGGGTCCGGAGCATCCGCATCAGGCGCAGAATCCGCAAGTCTACGAACTGAAGGGTTAATTCCTAAGGGAGGACAGGTTCATGGCTCAAGTACAATACTACGGAACCGGCCGCCGCAAAACGTCGACCGCGCGCGTCCGCCTCGTGCCGGGCGAAGGCCGCATCATCGTCAACAAGCGCGACCTGGATTCGTATTTCGGCCAAGAGACGCTGAAGCTGATCGTCAAGCAGCCGCTGGCGCTCACCGATACGCTGAACAAATATGACGTCATCGTCATCGCCAACGGCGGCGGCACGACCGGTCAAGCCGGCGCCATCCGCCACGGCATTGCACGCGCCCTGCTGAAAGCCGATCCGGAATTCCGGCCGGCGCTGAAGCGCGCAGGGTTCCTGACGCGCGATCCGCGCATGAAAGAACGGAAGAAATACGGTCTCAAAGCGGCACGCCGCGCGCCTCAATTCTCGAAGCGCTGAGCAACCGCCGCATCGAAGCCTCTCCGGCCTCCGGAGAGGCTTTTTTGTATTTATAAATGGATAAACATGCGCAAAAGCATCGGTTTGAACAATATCCGCAGTTGTCGTTTTACGCTAACCGTCATATACTAGAGTTAAAGCATAGAAAAGAACTAGGAATGCTGAGTGGAGGTACGGACGAATGAATCTGCTCGAGAAAGAAGCGCTGATAGCCGAAAAGGCGGTGAGCCTGGAGCACGAATCCCCGGAGGCGATCCTGAAGTTTGCCGTCGAGACGTTCCCGAATATTGCGTTCGCCTGCAGTTTCGGGGCGGAAGATGTCGTCCTCGTCGACATGCTGCAGAAGATCAGCCCGCAGACCGACATTTTCTATCTGGATACGGATTTCCACTTCAAGGAAACGTACGAGACGCGCGACCGGCTGGAGCAGAAGTACGGCAAGAAGTTCATCCAGGTGAAGCCGGAACTGACGCCGGAGGAACAGGCGGCCAAGTACGGCGAGGAGCTGTGGAAATCGGATCCGAACAAGTGCTGCAATCTGCGCAAGGTGGAGCCGCTCTCGAAGTTTCTGGCCGGCTATGAAGCCTGGATCACCGGCATCCGCCGCGATCAGGCGCCGACCCGCGCGAACGCGAAGAAGATTGAATACGATGCGAAATTCGGCCTCGTGAAGTTCAATCCGCTCGCAAGCTGGACGTCGGACGATGTCTGGAATTACATCCGCGCGAACGATGTCATTTACAACCCGCTGCACGACCAGAACTATCCGAGCATCGGCTGCGCGTACTGCACGCGTCCGGTCATGCCGGGCGAAGATCCGCGCGCGGGCCGCTGGGCCGGCACGGACAAGACGGAGTGCGGGCTGCACAAATAAGACAGACACACTTGAAACCGACACGTTCCGGAGCGTGCGCCGGATCACCGGAGCGCTTCGGCATATTCAAGCAGGGAGGAACCGACTGCATGAGCATTAAGCCACACGGCGGCACATTGGTGAGCCGCATCGCGGAAGCAAGCGAGCGTGAGCGGCTGCTTGCCGAAGCGGGCAAGCTTCCGGTCATACCGGTGAGCACCTGGACGATCTCCGATCTGGATCTGATCGGCGTGGGCGCGTTCTCGCCGCTCACGGGCTTCATGACGCAGGAAGATTACGAGAGCGTCGTGGAAAATATGCGGCTCGCGAGCGGGCTGGTCTGGAGCATCCCGATCACGCTGGCGGTCGAGCCGGAGCTGGCGGCGAAGCTGGGCAAGGGAACCCGCGCCGCGCTGAAGGGCGAAGACGGCGTCATTTACGGCATCATCGACATCGAGAGCATCTATACCGTCGACCAGAAGCGTGAGGCGGTGAAGGTGTTCAAGACCGACGATCCCGCGCATCCGGGCGTCGCGAAGCTGTTCGAACGGCCGGACGTCTACGTCGGCGGACCGGTCACGGTGCTGAACCGGCCGCAGCCGGAGAAGTTCCGGGAGTTTTATTTCGATCCGGCGGAGACGCGGCGCATCTTCGCCGAGAAGGGCTGGAAGACGGTCGTCGGGTTCCAGACGCGCAACCCGGTCCACCGCGCGCATGAATATATCCAGAAGTGCGCGATGGAGATCGTCGACGGGCTGTTCCTCAATCCGCTCGTCGGCGAGACGAAATCGGACGATGTGCCGGCCGAAGTGCGGATGAAGAGCTATCTGGCGCTGCTCGAGCACTATTATCCGAAGGACCGCGTCTTCCTCGGCGTCTTCCCGGCCGCGATGCGCTACGCCGGCCCCCGGGAAGCGGTCTTCCATGCGATCGTGCGCAAAAATTACGGCTGCACCCACTTCATCGTCGGCCGCGACCATGCCGGCGTGGGCGACTACTACGGCACGTATGAAGCGCAGGATCTCCTGAAGACGTTCAAGCCGGAAGATCTGGGGATTACGCCGCTTTATTTTGAACACAGCTTCTTCTGCAAGAAATGCGGCAGCATGGCGTCGCCCAAAACGTGCCCGCACGGCAAGGAGGATCACGTGGCGCTGTCCGGCACGAAGGTGCGCGAGATGCTGAGAAGCGGCATCTGCCCGCCGCCGGAATTCTCGCGGCCGGAAGTGGCGCGCATTCTGATCGAAGGGATGGCCGTGCAGCCGGCGCAGTCCTGAACCGAATCCACTTGGCATGGCTTGTTCATAAATAACCGCCTCGTCCCATATAGTGTATGGACGCCGGATCACGCCTCAAGGAGGGCGCCGGCCGGACATGCGCGAAAGCGGGACTGGGGTGGTTATTTGTCTATGCGGCGCTCAAGAAGACGGATGGTCATCTGGATCCCTTACCGGAGCGCGCTGCGCCTCGCCGCAGGCGCGGCCTGCGCGCTGCTGGTCGTCTTTCTGCTCCTGCAGGATACTCCCGCAACGCAGACATGGACGTATTGGACGCTGCCGCTCTCGGGCAAAACGATCGTGGTGGATGCGGGACACGGCGGCGTGGACGGCGGCGCGGTCAGCAAGCGGGGCGCCGTGGAGAAGGATCTCAATCTGGCGATTGCGCTGTATTTGCGCGACTATTTGCACCAGGCGGGCGCGCTGGTCATCATGACGCGCGAGGACGACCGGGACCTGGCCGACGAGGGGACGAGGGGCTTCAGCCGCCGCAAGACCGAGGATTTGATGCGGCGGGTGGAGCTGATTCGCAGGGAGAAGCCCGATCTTGTCGTCAGCATTCACATGAACAGCATCCCGTCGCCGCGCTGGCATGGCGCGCAGACGTTCTACTATCCGAATCATCCCGACAACGCCGAGCTCGCCGCGCTGATCCAGGACGAAATCCGGCGCAATCTCGAGAACACGAACCGCAGCGCCGGCAAAGTGAATGAAGTGTTTCTGCTGAAGGCGATCGAGGATATTCCGAGCGTGCTCGTCGAGGTGGGCTTCCTGTCGAATCCGCAGGAGGCCGGCAGGCTGACCGATCCCGAGTACCAGCGGGCGGCGGCGGCCAGCATCTATCAGGGCATCCTGCGGTACGTCTCCGGTGAGCGCATCGGCGCGCGCAGGACGGAAAGAAGCGAAGGGCCGGAAGATGCGGCGGAAGCCGCCGGATCGTACGAGCCGGAGAAGAGGGCGGCATCCGGCTGACCGCTTCCGGCCTGATGTTCGGAGCGCGTTGTGGTATAATAAGCTCGGTTTGGTGAAAATCAGTACGGATTACGGACAATCGGTACGGGATACGAGGTGCAGCGCAGTGTTGACACGCGAACAGGTATTGGAAGCGGTCGGCCGGGTGAAACGGCCGGGCGGTGAAGGCGGACCGGGCATCGCGGTCCGCGATGTCGTGGTGAAGGACCGTCATGTGTCGATGACGGTCCTCACCCCGAGCGGGGAGCCGGAGGCCCCGCTCGAAGCGGCGCTGCGCGAAGCGCTCGCCGCCGTCGGCGCGGAAACCGTGCATCTGCGGTTCCGGGCAGACGGCGGCGGCAGCGGAGCGGGCGGCGCCGCGCAAGGGGCCGGCGCGGGCCCGGTGAAGGGCCACGCGGCCGGCCTGGAGGCGCACCCGCTGCTCCGGCCGGACAGCGGGGTGCAGTTCATCGCCATCGCCAGCGGCAAGGGCGGCGTCGGCAAATCGACGGTGACCGTCAATCTGGCCGCCGCCCTCGCGCGGCTCGGCAAGCGCGTCGGCATCATCGACGCCGACATCTACGGCTTCAGCGTGCCCGACATGATGGGCATCGAGGAGCGCCCGGCCGTCGAGAACGAGCGCATCGTGCCGATCGAGCGGTTCGGCGTCAAGGTGATGTCGATGGGCTTCTTCGTCGAAGACAACAGCCCGGTCGTCTGGCGCGGGCCGATGCTCGGCCGGATGCTGCGCAATTTCTTCGCCGAGGTGGAATGGGGCGAGCTCGACTATATGCTGCTCGACCTGCCGCCGGGCACCGGCGACGTCGCGCTCGACATCCATCAGATGATCCCGCAGAGCAGGGAGATCATCGTGACGACGCCGCACGCCACCGCGGCGTTCGTCGCGGCGCGCGCCGGCGCCATGGCGGTCAAGACCAAGCATGACATTCTCGGCGTCATCGAGAACATGTCGTACTACATCTGCCCTTCATGCGGCGGGCGGGATTACGTCTTCGGCCGGGGCGGCGGCGCCCGGCTGGCCGAGACGCTGCATACGGATCTGCTCGCCCAGATCCCGCTCGGCGCGCCGGACAACCATCCGTCCGAACCGGATTTCTCGCCGTCCGTCTACAAACCGGATACGGAGACCGGACGGATCTATACGGAAGCCGCTCAGGCGATCATCGCCAAGTGCGGCGTCTGAGAAACGGATCGACGCGGAAGGCAGCTCACGTCAGCTGCCTTCCGCGTCGCCTTCTCCGGCTTCGGCTTCGCCGCTGTCCTCGCCTTCCGATTCGCCGCTTTCGCCGCCGCCTTCCTGTCCTTCCTGTTTCTTCGCGCCGGATACATTCTTCGGATTCAGTTCTTCCCGCACGGCCTGACGCAGCAGTTCATACATCTGCAGCTTGATCATCGGACTCTGGAGCGACTCCTGCATGATCGTCACGATTCTTTTGCGGTAGTTCGTGCTGCTCAAGGCATCCAGAATGACCTTCTCCATCTCCGGTCCCTTGAAGACGGAGACCAGATCCTGCTGGTAGGACGGGTCTTTGAGCAGTTCCTTGTGGATCTGCTTGTTCTCCTTGTTGACGGCCTTCGCGAATTCGCCGGCGAAGCGGGTGTCCGTCATCAGCTCTTCGAGCACGGTTCTGGCGTCGGGCGACAGGAGCACTTCCTTGATCGCCAGCTTGATGTTCTCCTGATCCGTCGCGGAGAGCATCTGAAAACCGCCCGTGCCGGTGATGCGGGACTGCTCCTGCAGCGCCTTCTGGGCGTCCTCCGTCTTCAAGATGTCGATGACCATCTGTTTCATGTCCCGGTATTCGATGGACTGACCGCCGCCTCCGGAAGGTTCCGCACCGCAGCCGGCGAGCAATGCGACCAAACAGGATATCATGAGAGCGGACATCAGCAGCCGCTTCACCATCGGAGCCACGACTCCCTTCGCGCGTTGCAATGTCTGTGCGCACTATTATGTGACGTCGCTTGCGGCTTTATCCTGTTGATTTTGCTCCGGTCATGGTAAAATGAGTTGAAGCAGAGGAGGCTTTGCGAATGACACTCAGAAAATGGTTCTTTCTGTTCTGGAGCTGCATGGCGATCGGAGGCGCGGTCGCGGTTGTGGCAGGTCTGATCATGCAGTGGACGGATCCTTCGTTCGGATTTCTCGGAATTGAGGCATCCGGGTTCAATGCGGGCATGATGCTGCTGAGCGGCGTGATGATCGGCGCATTCAGCCAGATGGGCTTCTTCGCGTATCTGACGCTGAACTACATCGCGCTCAGCATTTTCCGCAAGGGATATTTGTGGAACACGCTGCAAGCCTATACGACGGTTTTCATGCTCTTCCTGTTCGGGTACATCCTGTATGAACAGCGGGCGCAGCTCGGGAACGTGATGTTCTGGCTGCTGCCGGTGCTGCTGTTCGCCGGCGCCTGGGCGGTCGGCGTCATCAAAGTGAAGAAGACGAACCGGCTGGCGTTCATTCCGACGCTCTTCCTGATGGTCGCCGTCACGGTGCTTGAAGCCTGGCCGAGCCTGAACACCGAGGGCGGCGCATCGGCGGTCATTTTCATGATGGTGCCGCTGTTCGCCTGCAATGCATACCAGATTCTGATGCTGCACCGGCTCGTGAAGACGGAAGAGACCGAAACCACGCAGAGCGCGGATTCGGTCTCCTGAAGCCGCTGAAAATTACATCTCCATCGGTGCCTGAGGCTCGGAAGGGGCCATGCCGGGCCGGTCCTGCACCGATTTGCCCTGCACTTCGGTCCGGGCCAGCAGCCGGGAGACGGAGACGAAGCTGTAGCCTTTCTCCCGGAGCTGGTCGATGATGACCGGCAGCGCCTCGTGCGTCTGCTTGCTGGAATCGCTGGCGTGCATCAGGATGATGTCGCCGGGGTGGGCGCGCGAGACGACGCGGCGGATGATCTTCTCCGTGCCGATGTTCATCCAGTCGAGCGAATCGGTATCCCATTGGATGACCGTGTAGCCGAGCTCGCTGGCAATCTGCAGCACCCGCTTGTCGAAATCGCCGTTCGGCATCCGGATCAGCCGCGGCCGCTTGCCGGTGACGGAGGCGATGATCGATTCGGCGGTCCGGATCTGGCTGCGGATTTCGTCGTCGCTCATCTTCGTGTAAAAATCGTGTTTATGTCCGTGGCTGCCGATCTCGAAGCCGGCGTCCATGATCTTCTTCACGATCTCGGGATGGGATTGCACCCAGGGCGAGGAGAGGAAGAAGGTCGCTTCCTTGACGCCTTTTTCCTTCAGGACTTCGATGATCGGCTCCGCGCGTTTGTCGCCCCAGCTGATGTCGAACGTCAGGGCGACGATCTTCTGCTCCGTCGGCACGCTGTACACCGCGGCGGGCATCTGCGGCGCGAACACGGTGATGTTGTCCTTCTCGGTGTAGATGACGCCGGCGGCAAGCAGCAGGCCTGCTACGGCCCATATGTACCGTTTGAGCTTGCGTCCGTTCAGTACATAGAACACGTTCCATCTCCTCCCGCGGTCGGATTGCAAGCCGGACAGGTCGGGCTTGGCCTATTGGTACAATGTATGCTCGTCTCATGAAGTTATGCTCCCGAAAACGAAAGCGGGATTGCGGAAGGAGTCGTCATGTTCAATCTGCGTGCGAATCTGGCTTATCTGGCCGGCATGCGGCCGTACCTGGTCATGGCGGTCATGCTGTTCTTCGCCGGGGTCATTGTCGGCGGCACGAATCCGTCGCTCCGCGACTTTCTGGACAGCCAGCTGGCCGGGCTGGCGGAACTGAGCAAGATGGCGGAGTCGGCGGGGAATCCCGGTCTGGCCGTTTTTCTGATCATCTTCTTCAACAATGCGATCAAATCGGCGCTCGTCATATACATGGGCGCGCTGTTCGGCTTCATCCCGGTGGTGTTTCTCATCGTCAACGGCATGGTGCTCGGCTATCTCTATACGCGGCTCGGCGAACAGGGCGAGAACGCCGCGCTGATCTTTCTGAAAGGCGTTCTGCCGCACGGCATCCTCGAGATTCCGGCCGTCCTGCTGGCGTGCGCCTTCGGCATGAAGTTCGGCGGCCTCGTCTTCCGGACGCTGGGTGCCCTGTTCAAACGGCGGAGCGGACTGGCCGACGAATACGAAGCGTTCGTCATTCGCTCGGTGCCGGCGCTGCTCGTGATCGTCGCCGCGCTGCTGGCGGCCGCCCTCATCGAGAGCACGGTGACGGTGTGGCTGATTTCGCTGTAAGGCTGTTGCAGTTCCGGTAATATTTTTCGTCAAGACTGCGCATAACAGTACAAGCGGCAGACCTTGCGCATCCGCGCAGAGGCGCCGCTTCTGCAGGGGCATCGCTGCCTGCGGAATGCAAGTATCCGGGACGGCGACGGTTTTGGCAAGGAAGGAGGTCCGTTCATGCTTGGGATGCTGCTGACGGACAGAGAATGCAAGGAACTGGATTATGTGCTCCGCAAGGAACTGGACGAAATGCTGCTGGATCTGCAGGATACGCGCCTGGATGCCGAAATCAGGCAGTCGATCGCCAGACGCTATCGGGTGGTCTTCCGCATGTACGCCCGGTTCGCTTCCCCCAAGGAATTGTCCCGCTACGTGCTGAACATCCGTACGGATTCGTAAACGGCCGGAGGAACCGCGAGCGGCGGTATGAGGGCGTCAGAAAAAAAATCATGCCTTGACCGATGAATTTGGCTTTGCGGATTCGTCTGCATATGTGAAAACCCAAAAAGCAAAAGGGAGAGGCGATGAATCATGGCACTGACGTCCAAACAAATTTACGTGAACCTGCACGTGAAAGATGTAAAGCGGTCGATGGCGTTCTTCACCGGACTCGGATTCGAGTTTGACATGCGGTTCACGGACGAAAAGCAGGCGGCTTGTCTGGTCGTCGGCGAGAATATCTATGTGATGCTGCTCCAGGAAGAATACCTGAAGACGTTCACGAAGAAGGAAGTCGTCGACACCAGCAAGTATGCGCAGCTTACCCTCGCGATCGCGGCCGAAAGCCGGGAGCAGGTTGACGAAATCGTCAACAAGGCGGTGTCTCTGGGCGGAAAAACGTACACCGATCCGCAAGACCACGGTTTCATGTATCAATGGGGATTCTATGACCCGGACGGCCATGTCTGGGAGGTCGGGTACATGGACATGAGCGCTTTCGAGCAAATGCTGCAAGAACAAGGACAGGCGTAACATTTGAATCGGAAGGCGGTCAGACCGCCGCTTCCAAGCGGGACTCCCGGGAGGGGGTCCTTTTCTTTGTCACGCCTTGGCTATATTATGAAACATGAGGAACGGTACGTTCAGTGGAACACACGGGAGAGGTTATCCCCAGATGAGATCGAGCGAACAGAACCGGACGGGGACGGAACCGTCGCTTGCCCGATTGGCGCAGCTGATCCTTGACCATACGCCGCATGAAGGGGTGTTCAAAACGCGCATCCCCGGCCTGTATGTCAGCCGATTCACACAGCCGTCCGCAAGCCAGGTGAAAACCTTCTACATGCCTTCGCTGGCGATGGCGGTGCAAGGTGAAAAAGCGATCGCGATGGGGCGGGAGATGTTTCCGTTCGGCGCGTCGCAGATGTTCGCGTTTCCCGTGGCCATGCCCGTCGACATCAGCGTGAAGCGCGCCAGCCGCGAGGAGCCGCTGCTCGGTCTCCGGCTGGAGCTGGATCCGCAGAAGATTGCGGGGCTGGTGCTGAAAGTTTACCCGAACGGCCTTCCCGTCGTCCGCGAGCGGCGGCGGGCGGGGTATGTGGCGGATGCCGGCCACGGCATCATCGATGCGGCGAAGCGGCTGCTGGAATGTCTGCTTCACCCCGGGGACGACGAGCTGATTGCGCCGTTGGTGATCGACGAGATGCTGATCCGGGTGCTGCGCAGCCCGATCGGCGTCCATATCGCGGAGATGGGTATCGCGGATTCCGCTGTGCAGCGCATCGCGAAGGCGATCGCCTGGCTTCGCGAGCACTACGCCCAGCCCGTGAAAGTCTCCGGGCTGGCGGAGATGGTCCACATGAGCGAGTCTTCTTTCCGCGCGCATTTCAAGGCCGTCACATTCATGAGTCCGCTGCAGTATCAGAAAGCCTTGCGGCTGCACGAAGCAAGGCGCCTGATGGTATCCGGCTCGATGGACGCCGTCACGGCGAGCGGGATGGTCGGATATGTGAGCCCGTCCCAATTCAACCGGGATTACAGCCGGTTCTTCGGCTGTCCGCCGAGAAGGGATGTCGCCAGACTGCGGGAGAACCATTCATACGAACGAGCAGAACCGATATGAACCTGCCCGGGGCCGAACGGCCCCGGGTTTCTTCGTGAAAGACAGCCTTTTTTGGCGAATCAGGCAAGAAAAGAAGCGGAACGGGCAAAGATGCGGTCGGACCTCGAGCTACAATGGGACTGATTTCAGCTAGTGAAGGGGGATTTAGCATGCGTGTTTTTGTAACGGGGCGAGGGCACGAAGTTGATGCGAGCGAGTTGATTGTTCGCCCCGCAATGCAGTCTGGCGCTATGGATATTTTCGATGAATGGAGATGGCCATGTCGAGTGTGATTCAAATGCAAACGGAAAACCGTTCGTCCAATGCACGCTCGTCGTTCGTTACGGCCATTCTGGTCTGGTGCGGATTGGTCGTCGTTTCGGGGATTTACATCACGCTGCCGATGGGTTACACATTGGCGGCCGCGTTTCAGGCGGAGGAATCCGGGGTGGTGTGGGCCAGCAGCGCGTTCTCGTTCGCATATGCGTTGGGATTCCTGATCTTCGGACCACTGTCGGACCGCTTCGGCCGCTGGTCCGTGATGTTCTGGGGATTGCTCGCGCTCTGCATCGTCACGCCGCTGGCGGGTCTGGCCGCCGATCTGTCTTCATTGATTGCATTCCGCTGCCTGCAGGGCCTGGTCTCGGCGACGTTCGCCCCGTCCGTGATGACCTACATCGTCGAAATGTTTCCGGCGAAACGGCGGCTTACGTCGATGGCGTTCGTCACTACCGGCTTTCTCGTTTCGGCCGTCGCCGGTCAGCTGTTCAGCGGCTCGGTCAGCGAACACCTGGGGTGGGACTATGTGTTCTATATGCACGGCGCGCTGGCGCTTACCTGCGCCGTCCTGCTCGGCGCATGGGTGCCGAAGGATGAAGCGCGCCGAAAGGATGCCGGCTTGCTGTCCCTTTACAAGCAGTTGCCAGGGCTGCTGCTGACCAGGTCGCTGCTGCCATGTTATCTGATCAGCTTGACCATGCTGCTCTCGCTTGTCGGCATGTATGCCGTCTTTGAAGTCCATTTGACGAGGGAGCCGTTCGGATTGACTTCCCAGGGGCTCATGCAGGTGAGAATCGCCGGGCTCGCGGGAATGGCGCTGGCGCCGTTCGCCGGGCGGCTGGCAGCGAAATTCGGCTTGCTGCGGGTGCTGCAAGCCGGCTTGGCGCTTGCAGCCCTGGGACTGGGAGCGGCCGGATTCAGTTCGAGTCTGCCCGTGCTGGTTTTGATGAGCATTGTCTACATCGCCGGCATATCCCTCACGATTCCGACCATGATTTCGCTCGTGGGCGCGCTTGCGGGAGAGCGGCGGGGCGCAGCCGTCACGCTGTATTCGCTCGCGCTGTTCATCGGAGCGTCGGCCGGGCCGCTGATCGCGGTATATCTGACGAGGACTTCAAGCGGCGGCTTGGCTCTTGAAGCGCTGGCAGCGCTGCTGCTTCTGGCGTTCGGGTTGACCTGGCTGCTCAAAGCGCACGTTCCGGCGTCCGAGATGTCCGGGCGGAATCCGGAAGCGGAAAGGCGGCGCGTACCCTCCTGAACGGCGTTGGACGGGCCGGCCGTGCGCGGCTCCTGCCGGCTCGTTCCGTTCCCGATAAGCCGCATTCAAAAAGTCCTTGACGGACGCTCTGCGGCTGTGGTAAATTTACTATCCGGTCGGGATGATTCGCGAACAGCCGACAGGCGGCGAGACCCGGCGACAGTTCATGCAGGTATGCGATGAGGCGAAATTGGAAATAAAAACTTGTTGCAAACCCCTGGTGAACTGTGATATATTATAAAAGTCGCCGCTGAAACGGCGGACGACGAAGATGGTTCCTTGAAAACTGAACAACGAGCTTGAGTTGCCCGTCTCCTTTGGAGACGAAGCAAAGCGCGAACGTACGAACGAGTCAATCGACTCTTACCTTTAATGGAGAGTTTGATCCTGGCTCAGGACGAACGCTGGCGGCGTGCCTAATACATGCAAGTCGAGCGGAGCTCTCGTGGCGGAAGCCTTCGGGTGGAAGCTGCGAAAGCTTAGCGGCGGACGGGTGAGTAACACGTGGGCAACCTGCCCGAAAGACCGGGATAACATCCGGAAACGGATGCTAATACCGGATAAGCGGACCTTT